>JAEAME010000364.1_pt1 | contig 48837 bp, 44 predicted proteins | sample 8958731 | NCBI WGS metagenome assembly JAEAME01 (sample SAMN16933194, study PRJNA681113) | bioreactor sludge metagenome | isolation source: anerobic bioreactor sludge (Control) | place: India:Bengaluru | collected 2018-10-24
CAAGGAGTCTCTTTTTTTCTCTTATTTTTCAAAAACTATTTTGGACGGGTATGATGCGCGTTAAGAAATCCCGTCTCGCGTATGATACCTATTGGGGCTGATTAATTCAAATACATTAGGTAACTAACTTATACGATATTTTTGACATCGTGATTGCCGTGCAATTATTATCTGGTAAGCAAAACAAGCCCATTTCCTCAAAAACGCATAAGATACGTTGATAACCGGGTCAGCTTTATCGTACCGAAAGGAGGACTCAGGATGAAACCCAGGTTCATGGCGACCGCCCTGCCCATGTTTTACCAGGCAGATACGGAAAAAGCCTGCCACTTAGTACAGGAGTGCTTTCCGGAAGCTCCCGCAGCCCCGATGCTGCGCCAACCGTTACGGACAAACCTGCTGAAGATTCCCTGCACCAGGGTAGACGAAGAAAGAAAAGTGATCGTTTTCGACCTGTCGACAGAACGACAGCAGGAGCTGCTCGATTTTTATGAACACTACCTGGCAGATGACATCGATTACTTTGCCTCAAGCCCGGAACAGAATCCAGGCTTATACCGGCTTGCCGAGATGTACCGGGAGAAACCGTGGCCGGAACTGAAGCACATTCACTGCCTGACCGTAGGCCCGTATACCATGGGACTGTCTTTCAGGGATGATAAGGGGGCGCCAGCGTTCTACGACAATCAACTACGGGACATCATGGTGAAACACCTGGCGATGCGGGCGAAGTGGCAAGCTAAAGAAATCCATAAGATGTTTCCGGGTGTAAAAATACTGATGCTGTTGGCAGAACCGGCTCTAAATGTATTCACCTCTTCAGTAGGGACAGGTACCTGGGATGACGTCAAGAATGCCCTGGATGAAATAACAGATGCCGTCAACGGTGTCGGCAGTGTACACAGCAGTGTACACAGCAGTGTACACTGTGGTGTACACTGCTGTGCTAATTTCGACTGGCCGCTGCTGATGGCCGGCAAAGCGCGCATCATCAACTTTGATACCTACCGCTACGGAGAAACGATGGCTTTGTACAGCTCAGCCTTGACTGAATTTCTTACCCACGGCGGCATGATAGCCTGGGGTATCGTACCGACACATGACGCAGTGGTTCTTGATGCAGAAAACGCAGTGAGTCTGGTAGATAGGCTTGAACAAACGCTAGAAACGGTCGTGGAGAAAGGGGTAGACCGGAACTTATTGATGGATTCCTCCTGGATCACACCGAGCTGCGATATCTCTTCACTTTCCGAAGAACGCGGCGAACGGGTTTACAGGCTAACCAGGGAGGTCTCACAGATGATGCGGGCGAAATATTTTGCTTAAATATACCATACGGATTAAGTAGATGACGGGAAATATTCACCAACAAACTAAGCAACGATGGACCCCATTGATGAAACTTAAAAAAATATAAAAATGTTATATATGATAAGCTTGGTATTCTGCATACTGGGTGTTGTGGGTTGTACTTCATATCCCGCCGGTTTTAGCGCACCAAGAGGACTCACAACCGTTGAAAAAGACACCGTTACCAGAATTGGGACCGAAGCGGTAGAAATCCCTGTAAACGTTAACCTTACAATTGAACTAACCTGGGCAGCGGTAGCATGGCAAGGCTCCGAAAAGAAAGAAGTCAACTATCTACGGACCGATGTCCCGTTGATGAATGCCTTCGATAACATACCAGCCACAGCTTCCTGGTATCCCACGGCAATCATATCGACAGGGGAAAATGGGTATATGGCATGGGTAGCGATTGACCTGACAACAAAAGAAGTAGTTGAAGTATACACGAAAACTCCTTCATCAGTTCCTTAAACAAACGGGAAAAAGGGAATTTGGTAGCAGGGGTGAGACTTGAACTCACGACCAAGGGCTTATGAGTCCCCTGCTCTGCCGACTGAGCTACCCTGCCTTACATATGCCACAATACATGCCGCTTTCTGTTCTGCACTTCAATTCTATTAGTCCGGGGGTATAGTTGTCAATCAAAAGGTATGCGATGGCCCAGACACATTATTTAGTTTTCATGTTACGGGTATTGTGAAGACCACCAAAATATGACAGAATTACATCCGTGAATGTAAATCCGGTGCGCCGCCTTATCTGGTGCGGCGTAGCCCTGGCAGCGATCGTAGTCATCGGGACGATCGGTTACTGGATGATCGGGGAACGTGAATACTCCCTGGTCGATGCCTTTTATATGACGGTGATCACCATTACCACCATCGGTTTCACCGAAATTATCGACATGGCCCAAAACCCCGGGGGCCGGATCTTTACTATTTTCATTGCTCTATCCGGGATCGGAGTGATGGGTTATGCCGCCACAAACCTGACAGCCATGATCGTCGAAGGCCAACTATCCGAGTCCTGGAAGAGGAGACAGATGGAGAAAATAGCGAAAAATATGACAGGGCACTATATCGTCTGCGGTACCGGTACGATCGGTTATTATGTAGTGAACGAACTCTATGCCACGAAACGGGACCAGGTACTGGTGGATATCAATAAAGAAGCGTTAGTGAAATTAACCAGGTCTTTTAAGGACCTCGTAGTAATCGAAGGAGATGCCACCGATGACAACACCCTGGCAAAGGCAGGCATTGCCAGCGCGGCGGGGGTTTTTGCCGTCTCCGGCGATGATAACCGGAACCTGGTAATATGCCTGACCGCCAAGCAACTTAACCATCAATCGAGGGTAGTAGCCGAGTGTAACGAAATCAGTAACCAGGAAAAGATGAAAAAGGCCGGAGCGGATGCCGTCGTCTCTCCCGGATATATCGGCGGTATGCGGATGGCTTCGGAAATGGTGCGGCCGGTGGTAGTATCGTTCTTGGACATCATGATGCGCGACCGCGACAAGAACCTGCGGGTAGAAGAAATACCCGTGCCCCATCACCTGGTAAACAAAAAAATCGCCCAACTGGGGATCAGGCAATATCCGCACAGCCTGTTGATGGCTGTCCGCACGGAAAAAGACTGGACTTACAATCCAACAGATGATTATGTCATCACCCCGAATACGATACTGGTCCTCATGACCACGCCGGAAGGCCGTCAAGAAATCGAACAAGTGCTGTTAAAAAACGATTTGTAATAATCCGGCAGTAATAATAACCAAGCTGTAATATCAGCAGGATCAAGGAGGTTAATGTGCCTGGCGACAAACACACTAAAGTGCTCCGTATATTGGACGATCAAAACAGGCTGGTAGAGAGAGCCGATACCAAGGCCATATCACTATTATCAACGCTGGGTATATTTACCGCGGTGTTTATATCTACATTCAACAAACTGACATTCGACCCTATTACTATCACCCTTGTCGGGTTATACTTTATCTGTGCCATGACATCTATTTATACCATCATTTTAGCGATCAGCCCCAGGATACGCACCAAGAAAATAAATAAAGTAGAAAAAGTAGATGAATCCAACGCTTATCAGCCGACCTTCTTTGCCGGTATCTCCAGGTTTGCCGATGCGGATGCTTATAAAAAACGCCTCGACGACCTGTTAAACGACGAGCCTTCCACCACCGATATCTATATCCAGCAGATATATGAGATCGCCCAGATAAATTCGCTGAAATATAAGTATGTGCAGAGGGCAGTCTGGCTGGTTGTCCTCACCCTGGCCGCCCAGTTAACCCTGATCATCGTTACGGTCATCAAAAACATGTAGCGTTACCGGGGACGTTCACCAGTCTGCAACCATAAAACATAATCCAGAGACAGCTGTTTACGGAGCTGGTTCCAGTTCGACGGTATCGGAAGCTGAGATCCCGCCCGGTTTATTGACGGTAACAATAATTATGTTAACCCCATTGGCTAGAGAGACCACAGTAGTAAAGGACCCGTTGACTACCGGGACAGAGATAGGATTGCCATTCAGGGTAACCGTGACCTGAGAAATGGAAGGATCGTTGACCGTCCCAGCGACAGTAATATCACGGGTAACGGTCTGGCTTTCCTGTAAGCTGGTCACCTCGACGACGATGTTGCGGATAGTGACACTTACAACAGCAGAATCAGCCGCATTCCGGTTGCCGTCACCGTCACCAGAGGCGTTAAAAGAGCAACTGAGCTGCCCCACATCGTTAGCATTAACGAAATACTGTCCCCGGTAAGCCCACGTCTCAGTTGTATCCAGGAGGTTATTCCCATCAACATCCCCCTGGAAATATGCCATGTCAGCAAGACGATTATTGACGTTAACGGATAAAGGTAAATCCCCGGTATTACCGACCGAGGCCGAGAAAACCAGGGTATCGCCCGGGAAAGCTTCCAGGCGGTCCACAGATGCCGCGATACTTAAACCGGCGACATGGGTATCCGCCGGGTTAGCAGGAGGCGAGGGAGGAGTGGTAACCGGTGCCGGAGAAATAGATGTATCAACAACAGGAACAGGCTGTCCTGGCGGTTCTCCCGGGATGATCGTGCTCTGCATGCCAGACTGTAAAATGATTTCCACTCCCTGGGCGAGGACACAAACTAAACCACTGAGATTGGCGACAATGGTAGTGCCATCCGGAAGGACATGGACCCAAAATACAGTACCCCTGACACCAGCAACTGCGGCACGGGTTTCTATTTCGTAACACGAAGCCGGATCGGCCAGTTTTTTTACCCGGTTGAAAGTACTGCCGATTTCCTGTTGGAGCTTGATCTTATTAGATTGGCCTGAGGCAGCCAGTTCTTTTAAAGCAACTTCAGTGGCTTCAGCCATTTCGATGATACTGCCGTCGAAGAAGGTCAGGGATGCCAGGCCCCCAATTTCGGTCTTCACGCGGTCGGCCAGTCCCAGAGCCATGCCAACTTCACCATTATGCCATGCGCTCTCACCCGGATTTTGTACACGGACCGGCCCGCTGGCTGCAGTCATCACACAAAGTGGTGCAGCGGCGATCCGCCCGTCCGGGTTATCAAGCGAATGCCCATTCTCAACCGCAGGGGCAGGCGAACAAGAAAACAGAAAAAGGGAAACAGACAACAGCGAGAGGAAGCGTATAAATTTCCATAACCGCATATGGTTAACGTCCAATTCCGACAGGCATAATCTCCGGCCGGATAGAGCAATAGTGTGACACCAAGCAGCCTTACTGTCAAGATAAATGTTGATATAGCGATCAGATGACGCATAGGCCATCCGGTGAAACCGGGGGCTAGTGCTTTGACAGGACAAAACCATGGTCTTTATACTTAGCACAACATTAAGTCAGTAAAGAAAGAGAAATATCTTATGCCTGAAATGCCGCCAACAAAGGCCGCCCGTCCGTTTAAAACAAGGATTGGGGCGCGACAGCGGCGGCGTTTGCGGCAGGCCATGGTTTCACTCGGCACAGGCTTAATTGTCACCCTCATCCTACTGCAAATACAACCTTTCCATACCGTTGATCAGTGGACAAAAGACCAATTCCTGGGCAGCGGTAGCTTTTCGCCCAACATCGTGGTGGTAGGCATCGATAACGAAAGCCTGGAGACTTACGGACACTGGCCGGATTGGTCACGCGCTCTTCATGCCGAAGCGATAAACCACCTGACGCACGCCGGTGCCAGCGTCATCGGATATGACGTTATTTTTGCAGAAAGTACCGGTAATGACGCCCAACTGGCAGCGGCCATCCAACATTCCGGGCGGGTAGTGCTGGCAGCCACCGGCGAAAACCAAAACACCGGGGAAACAGGCGGCCTGACCTTCGGCAATATCATCACCCCAACGGCCTCGCTGCGCGGGGTTGCCAGCAGCATAGGGCATGTTAACGTGGTACCGGACTTTGATGGAAAAGTACGGCGCTTGCCGCTGGTAATAGAAAGTACCACGGATGAGGCCGTGCCGGCGCTAAGTGTGGCAATACTGCAGTCATTGTTTCACATGCCGGAAACAAACGACTACCAAATCCGGGGCCACCGGTTGAACCTGGTAGGCAGGGAAATACCGGTGGAGACTTCGTATTTCATGCGGTTGAATTATACGGAAGATGCTGAGAAAACGGCGATCATCTCTTATGCCGACGTTATCAGCGGCAACTTCGATCCATCAGCAGTCAAGAACAAAATCGTTATCATCGGTATGACGGCTACCGGCGAGATCGATACCTGGGCGATCCCCAACGCGGCGGGGAGAGCCCCGGGGGTCTTCATACACGCCGCGGCGATGGACACGATACTGCGGCAGCAATTCCTGGTAGACATGGGGACGGGAACCACCTGGGCAATCAGCCTGCTGCTAGCCGTGATATGTGCCCTGATCCTGCCTCTGTGCGGGACATGGCGCTGGACCGACATCCTTAAGGGGACCGGGGTGATATTAATGCTGCTGCTGGCTTATATCATTGCCAGTTCCTGGCTGGCCAGCCACGGCCGCCTGGCCGACGTCTTCTATCCTTCTCTAACCCTGGTCGTTCTATACGTGGCCAATATAGTATTTATCGCCGTCCGTGAACAAGCCGATAAGAGGTTCGTCAAAGGCCTTTTCGGACGTTACGTTTCACCTGAAGTAGCCAGTCAAATCGTAGCCATGGCAAATAACGGGGCACTTGCCCTGGGTGGAGAAGAAAGGGAAATAAGTGTGTTTTTTGCCGACATCAGGAATTACACCACGTTAAGTGAAAAAATGACCCCGGAAGCCATCGTCAAAATGCTCAATAATCATCTCCCGGCCATGATCGAAGCGATCATACAAAACGGGGGCATCGTAAATAAGTTTGCCGGTGACAGCATCATGGCAGTTTGGAATGCCCCGCAATCACAGCCGGATCACGCCGCATTGGCAGTGAAAGCCGCCTGGGAGGCACAAATCCGGTTAGCCCAAATAAGCGAAGGGGATAACCTGCCGATCCCGGTAAAATTCGGCATCGGGGTTAATACCGGCAAAGCTCTGGCGGGAAACGTAGGCTCCTCCGGCCGCTCTGAGTATACCGTCATCGGTGATACCGTCAACCTGGCCTCACGGATATGCAGCGCCACTCCGGGCAGTGAGGTTTGGATCGGCCCGGATACGGCTGATAAGATCGGCGACCGCTGCCGGCTTATGGCACTTGAACCCCAGTCATTTAAGGGAAAAACCAGCCCGATCACCGTCTACCGGGTAGAGGGGTGGGGAACAAGCCCTCCCCGGCCAGAATGACTGCTAAAGATCCATCATCCTTTGAATATCTGGCACTTAACCATACAGATATGTTAAGATTTTACTCAGCCTGAAGATGCATATTAAGAATGAACTCAGTTAGTAAAATCCGCTTATAAAGGTCCGCAAAAGACTTATTTCCAGATCATTTTGTTTCAAACAAGAGGAACCTGCGATGATATTTCGGCTCATAAGAATCGTGCTCATGTCGGCATTATGCGGGGTAATGGCACCATTGACGGCGGGCTGCGGCGGGTCTGCAACCGGAGCCAACGGTACATCCCAAAACCTTGCGGTGACAAAAATTTTGTCGATACAAGGCGGCAAGGTATATGTTCAAGAAAGCGGGGAGCAGGAGTGGCAGGAAGGAAAAGAGGGGATGGAAATCAAAACCAGCGACCGCGTAAAGACCGATCCGGGCAGCCGTACAACAATCGTCTTTTTTGAAGGCAGTACCATCGAACTGGAGAGTGAGACGGAAATTTCAATAACCGATATATCCGGGGCACAAAAGACAACAACGGCCATCAAGTTGAAACAGGAAATCGGCACCACGATAAACCGGGTCAAAAAACTGACCGACACCGCATCCTGCTATGAAATCGAGACCCCGGCAGCCGTGGCCGGAGTCCGAGGCACCATCTTTAAGGTTTCCGTCCTGGCCGACGGGACCACCACCATCATCAATATGGAAGGTTCGGTATTCGTAACGGCACAGGGAAAGACCATCATACTCGAGGAGAATACCGAGACGACCGTAAAACCCGGGCAAACGCCGGGAGAGGCAGTGCCTTTCAAAAATGACATTGCAGCAACAAAAGCAACATCGAATCCTGTAGCCGAAATCAGGACCGGCTTCCTTTACGACCCGGCATATATCTGGAAAGGAGACACAATCACTATCGATTACTGGGTAAAGAATACCGGCAACATGCCATTATCCGATATCTCTATTTCAGAGACGACCAGGGCAGCGATATATAGTAAAGGAGATGATAATAGCAATAAAATCCTGGAACCGGGTGAGATATGGTATTATACAACACACATCGAGACGGAATGGAACGGGCCCGACATAATTCCGATAAGTTTTAACGTTACCGGTAACAGTCCCACATCAACTCCAACTTCTACCAGTACTACTTCCCTTGATATCCATTCTTTCATAATCCGTATTACTTCTCCGGAACATGACAGCAGGTTCAGCAGCCCCACCGTGACTATCACCGGCAAGGTGGGAGATCCAAGTTTTACTGAAGTAGAAATCAGAGTAAACACCACCCGAACCACTGTACCGATAACGGATATGACATTTTCCGGGACAATTACGCTTTCACCAGGTGAGAATTCAGTCTGGTGCGGGGTAGAAACCGGCCCCTCCAGTTCGTCATCTACTGGTTATAACTTATATTACGATCCATAAGAAAAACGAACTAATACCAGAAATTGGAAATAACAGGATAACAAAAAGGGGAGCGGTTTTCACCACTCCCCTTTTTGTTTAGTTTAGAGTAATTATTTCTTCGCCGGAGCTTGTTCTTCGGTACTTTCTTCACGGCCATAAGCAGATTGTTTCCGGGAATACCAGAAAGCAACCGCAATGACTAATATGCCAACGACGGCAATTATGACAGAGACGGCATTCAAATCACGCTCTCTAAAGGTTTCCCGGGTTATGTCTGGAAGTGCAAGAACCGAAGCGAAAATGACAGCAACCAGATTAATCACCTTGATCAACGGGTTGAGGGCGGGGCCGGCAGTATCTTTCATGGGATCGCCGACGGTATCGCCAACGACACCTGCTTTGTGAGATTCGGAACCTTTACCGCCGTAAAGGCCGTCTTCGATAACTTTCTTACCGTTATCCCAGGCACCACCGGCGTTGGACATAAAGACCGCCAGGAGCTGCCCGACCAGGATGACGCCCGCCAGGAAGCCCGCCAGGGCTTCGAGTCCGAGCAGCAGGCCGATGACGATGGGCGAGATGATAGCCATCAAGGCCGGGGTGAGGAGTTCTTTCTGGGCAGCGCTTGTAGAAATAGCGACGACCTTGGAGTAATCCGGTTCCGCCGTGCCTTCCCAGAGGCCTTTGATATTATTGAACTGCCAGCGGACTTCGTTGACGATTTCGTATGCCGCCCGGCCGACAGCACGGATAGCCATAGAACTAAACAACATCGGGATGGCACCGCCGATGAGAAAGGCGACAAAGACCTTCCACTGGATAAGGTCGATCTTAGGGAGATGATATTCCTCGTAGAACGAGGCAAACAGAGCGACCGCAGCAAGAACAGCGGAGGCGATAGCAATACCTTTGGTAACGGCCTTGGTAGTATTGCCAACCGCATCCAGGTCAGCCAGGGTCTGTCGGGACTTGGCTTCCAGGCCGCACATTTCACCGATACCGTTAGCGTTATCAACGATAGGGCCAAAGCTGTCCATGGCAATATTATTGCCGGTCAGGGTCAACTGGCCGATACCGCAAAGAGCGATACCGTAGAAAATGTACAGCAGTTGATATTCACCGGGAGTACCCTGCCAGATGATAGCTGAAGCCAGGATAGATAGAGCAATAACAATAACGGACATAACTGAGCTTTCATACCCGGAGGCGATACCGGAAAGGATAGTGGTCGCTGGGCCAGTCTTGGTAGCCTTGGCGATTTCCTGGACCGGGCCTTTTTCCGGGGCAGTGTAGTAATCAGTGAGGAACTGGATAGCAACAGCTAAGATAACACCAACAGAGGTTGCCCAGAAGAAGCGTAAGTCATGGCAGTAGAGCCAGGCAAACAGCAGGAAGGAAAGAATGGAGATACAGGCCGCCAGGATATAGCCGCGGTGAATCGCCTTCATGGCGCTCTCACCTTCACGGTTCGCCTTCACGGAGTAGGTACTGATGATGGAAGAGAAGACACCGGCTGCCCGGACCAACAAGGGGAAGATGATCCAGTATAAGTCACCAGTAACCTTCGAAATCAGCAAACCAAGGATCATGGCGGAGACGATAGTTACTTCGTAAGATTCGAAGATATCAGCTGCCATACCGGCGCAGTCGCCGACATTATCACCGACCTGGTCGGCAATAACGGCAGCATTACGGGGATCGTCTTCCGGGATGCCCTTTTCGACTTTACCAACGAGGTCGGCACCCACATCAGCGGCCTTGGTATAGATACCTCCGCCGACTCTCATGAAGAGGGCCAGTAGAGTGCCGCCGAAGCCGAAACCAAGCAGGATCAAAGGAGAATCTTTGAAAAAGAGCAGGAAAATAATGGTCCCGCCGAGGAGACCCAGGCCGTCGGTCAACATACCGGTGATGGTACCGGCGCGATAACCGATCTGGAGTGCCTTGGTAAAACTGGTGCGGGAAGCCTGAGAAACCCGGACGTTGGCGGCCATGGCCATATTCATGCCCAGGTAGCCGACCAGGGCGGAGAAACCAGCCCCCATGACAAAGCCAAAAGCTCTACCCAGGCCGATCAACCATGTGGGATTATCATATTCGGATTTGATATTCCCTAGCCAACCGCTAAAAAATACAAGGATAGCTAAAGCAACAAGGACGAGGAAAATAGTCTTAAACTGACGCTTAAGATAAGCGTTGCCGCCGGTACGGATAGCGTTCGAGATTTTCTGCATTTTATCCGTGCCCTTGGGCTCCCGTAACACCTGACGGGTGAGGAAGGCTGCATAAAGCAAGCCCAGGACAGCCACTACGAGAACGACTATCAGAGCCCATTTCTCGAAACTGGTGGCGACGCGAAACGCGTCAAACAGAGTTATGCTCATTACCCACCTCTTTTATGCTCTTTGAACTAAACCAAGGAGGTAATGTAACACAAAGTATGATACAAAATCAAATATCATATTAGATAATCTTCGATATAGAAGAAATAGAAGAATAGGTAAAAATGAGACGGGGAAATAACGGAACTATTTGGATGTTCGGGGGAGAGGAAACTCAGGAAATTATCGAAGCCTGTACCCAGGTGATATGTTTTTTATTGACGGCAATAAACGGCCGGGTGCCGTAATATTGATTCGCTGTCGTCGCCAAGGTAACATTCGTAACCGGTACAAACATGGTATCCCGGTTTAGGACATCCTGTATGGTTTCGTTATCGGATAAATGCATGGTACCGCTGACGATATAGGTCCTCAAGCGGAGGGAAACCGGGACCTCGGACTTGCGGATGAAAGGATAATGGCGGTTGGTTTCCGCCCCGGCACCCCGGGCCAGGTCATTTTCAGAGATGGTAACCATTTGCACGGCGGCTTTATTGATAAAAGTACGGATACTGTCATGCTCACGGGAGATGTCAATGAAATTAAGGAATTCACCACTGGAATCATGGTGGGTAGTATAAAGGCTATTTAACAGGTCAAGCAGCCGTAAACCAACCGGCCAGCGGATGCGCCCGGAAAGGACTTCATCCTCGGTATAACATTCCAACAGCAACCAATCGGGTGTTTGTTTATGTAAATCCGCAACCGGTTGTATTTCCATTACACTTTCCTGCAATTTTACCTTAATAAAAGCATATCCCGTATTCAATAATCCGTCAACGTGTATTAACCTTCCATATCTTAACAATACATTATTCGATATAGTTACTAATAGTTGTTACCAATCATGATAAAAATGCAGGGAAAACCCGGATGCCATTTCAAAGTATTGCCTAAACGGTTACCAGCTATTAAGTCCAACTAACTTGTTGTATATTAGTAGGCAGCAAAGCCGGGTAACAGGGACAAGTAGCTGGCAGGGAAAAATTTTCCCAGGTTTTCAACAAAGAAAAGGGGAGGTAAGCATGGCCTTACGCTTTGAAAAAAACATCGTGACGGATACCAAGGAATACACTGTGGAAGAAATGGCCAAAGTCGAGGAGATGCTAAAGAAAAACCCCATCCAGTCCACGGTCAAAGGGTTACGGCTGTTATGGATGGACGACACCAAGGTTGCCGGGGCCTCTTTTTATATGGAGTGTCTCTGGGCCTGGGACGGTAAAACGACATCGGGGACTACCGAAGAACCACACCACCATGATTTCGATGAGGTAATCGGTTTTATCAGTACAGACCCCGACCATCCCCATGACCTGAATGCGCGGATGGAAATCATCCTGGGCGATGAAACACATTACCTGACAAAAAGCTGCCTGGTATACATCCCGGCCGGCATGAAGCACTGTCCCCTCACCCTGAGGGAGGTGAACCGGCCCTTATTCTGGTTCACCCTGGCTCCTATCAGCCGGTACGGCCGTACCAACCTGACCGGAGATACCCAGGCAGCACCGCCAAAACCATCCAATTTCGTACCGCCGCCGCCGGATGCCAAAGGTTCGCGCTACGCCCGGTATATCATCACCGAACCGAAATCCCACGGCGAGGAAAAACCGCCAGAGAAACCGACCGGGAAAGCCGCACGGATAGTATCCCTGGACAGTGAGGCTTCGCCAGGGGCATTTTATGCCGATTTCGCCTGGATATACAGCGGGGACATCACTATGGCCCCGGAAGCACATACCCATGATTTCGACGAGATGATCGGATTGGTGGGGATGTGGAACGAAAATAATCCCCGCAATATCGGTGGCCAGGTAACCCTGACCATCGAAAATGATAAATACCCCATTAAGCAGAGTTCGCTGGTTTTTGTGCCCAGGGGGACAAATCACTGCCCAATACAATTCTCGGATATTAAGCAGCCGGTGCTTTGTTTTACCATCGGGAATACCCCTAAATGGAGTAAAAAATAGTTCATGAGGACCATCGAGGTGCTGCCTTACAATCCGCAGTGGGCAGCAGATTATCTGGATTTATCCAGAAATCTCAAAATCAAGCTCTGGCGCGAGATAATCGGGATCGAACATATCGGCAGCACCTCGGTCCCGGGGTTGGCAGCAAAACCAATCCTGGATGTGATGTTAATCATCCCGGATACAGAAAAATCATTTGATATGTTAAAAAATGCGCTGGAAAAAGTTGGTTATGATCACGAAAGAGCCCTGGGCATTACCGGGCGGGAAGCCTTTAAAAACCGTGACAAATATGCCCCCTATGACATGAGCGGCCGGGATTGGCCGCAGCATTACTTGTATGCCTGCCGTAATCATACGCCGGTACTGGTAGATTTCCTGGCCTTCAGAGAATACCTGAGAAAACATCCCAAAGACGTTCAAGAATACAGCCAGGCGAAGATGCAGGCAGCCGAATTATATCCTCATGATATCGACGGATATACGGCTTATAAAAAGGCATACATAGATAACATCATGCAGAAAGCAGAAGCGGAGAAAAAGCTAATCCGGACTTACCTGGAGACACTGGATAAATGAAAATAAAACAGGCAGCCCGGTGGTTTGGCACACTAACCACGAGCGGGCTGCCCGTACCAATTCAGGGTTAAAGGTGGCGGAAAACACGCCAGGCTTTTTCCGAACCGTCGGCTCCAACCAGGTAAGGCCGCAGCATAATCATGTTGTTGGCATCTACTACCTCGGCAATATCCCGGTCCGGTTTCAAGGAACCGGTGGTGAGGAGTTTACGGGTGGGGTGGACCACTGTCGTCACACCCTTGGCGTGTAAGATATCGACCGCCGTACGGTCGAAGATGAAAGAATCCGTCGCCGCGGCACATCCCTGGAGCGATAGTTTGAATTCATCCGCCCTCTCGATGGCAAACTTTCCCGAGTCCTCACGGTTAGTCTGCCCGCCGCACTGGCACAGGAGCAGGGCATCCTTACAGAAGGCAAAGGAGTTCGACTGAACAGCCTTAGCTCCGATCCAGGCTAGATGAGCATCATTCAACTCTTCTTTAGTGGGCTTCCGTTTCGAGAGGACTTCCATGCCGTATTTGGCATTGAAGAAAGAGGTGCGGTCAACTTCGGTGATGACCGGCTTGCCGCCGACGGTCCATTTCATGTTATAACCGGCGACACCGGCCAGGATCTTCTCCCACGAATCCAGGGCAGAGACATCGATGATACGAAGGTTTTTCATGACCTCCGCCAGTTTGTCGGCACAACCTTTGGCGAATCCGGGGGCCGCCAGCACATCGAGGACGAATTTCTCAGTCTTATTTTTTTCAACCAGGAAACCGGTAGTTTCTTCGGTCAATTTAGAGGAGGTAGACATGACGCCACCGAATGGCGACTTAGTATCGGTGGCTAAAGCTGCCTTGAGTGCTTCCAGTTGATTGGTTCGGGAGGCGTAAACAGCAGGATTGGTATGTTTATTGATCACCACCGCTTCCTGTCGTTTATCACCCAGGAAAGTCATGGTCTTGCTGATTTCCACCGCGACCGCATAGCCTGACAGGTCGATATGATTGGTAAAACCCATACCCCGGCCTTCAATCACCTCGGTATAAGAATTACCGGGTTCACCGACGTAACCGGCCTGGTGGGGATTATCACCACTCCGCAAAGGACTTAGACTATAAGTGACCTGTTTTGAAGTGCCGTCATCAAAGGTAAATTGTACTTTCATTTCTTTAGGTACCGGTGACATATACTCTTCCTCCTAACATCATTCTTATGACCGCCCCAGCCAACAAAATAGGCACGGAACACTAATGGAACATTATTTTTTGATTATACCATCAGGGAGCGAGAAATTGCTGGTATTTTTGACACAGCCAGTCAAATCTGAGAGACCGGTGGGCAGGCTATAGGTACAAACGGAAGCCGGCCGAGCTGCTTTTTAGACCGATTGCTTCGTAAAACCGGTGGGCATCTTGACGGTTGTTATTACTACTTAAAGTTATCCGGTAGCAGCCGGCAGCTTTCGCCCGGTTGATCGCGTATGTCATTAATGCCCGCCCCACCCCACTCCGCCGCCGGGTTTCCTCGACAATCACATTCTCCACCAGGGCCCAGGGCAGCCCTTTGTGGGAAAGATTAGGTACTACCAGGATTTCCAGGGAACCGATAACCTGCCCGTCTTCCTCGGCTACCACGAGCTCCATCCCGGGATACCCGCTAATACGGTCGAATACCTTCCGGTAATCATCCGCTTCTGGTTGTTTATCGCCCTCAGCCGGGGCAGTAGTAATTTCCAACTGGCGGTATAGTTCCAGGATACGGGGAACATCCTGTTGCACCGCCTTACGAATCTCCAGCATTTTCTCCTATCCCAACAGGTAAAGGCAATTAAACACCCCTAAAATCACCGGGTGAACAGGCTTTAATAAATCTCACCCCGGAAGATGGTCTGCTCACGGGCCGCCCCTACGGAGATGATTTTAGCCGGGCATCCGCATAATTCTTCCAGCCGTTTTACATACCGGCGGGCATTTAACGGCAGGCGGGCAAACTCCCGGATGCTGTTGATGGGTGTCTGCCAACCCGGGAATGTTTCATAAACGGGCACACATCGTTCCAACACCGAGATATCGGCTGGGAAGTAATCGATCGTCTTACCATCGACATGATAAGCGGTACAAACATTAATCACCGGGAACGAATCCAGGATATCCAGGCGGGTTATGATCGCCCCATTGAAGCCGTTAACCTGACTGCTGTACCTGGCAGCGACTCCGTCAAACCAGCCGCAGCGCCGTGCCCGCCCGGTGGTTGCACCGAACTCCTGGGCGATTTCCCGTAGTTTATCTCCCGTGGCATCTTTCAAATCTGTCGGCATGGGACCGTTGCCCACCCGGGTGCAGTAGGCTTTAAAGACTCCGTAAGCCCGCTTAATCTGGGTCGGTCCAATGCCAGCGCCAACGATACCCATAGGTGAAGAAGAAGTCACGTAGGGATACGTGCCGAAATCCGGGTCCAATAAGGTCCCCTGGGCACCCTCCAGCATCACCGGTTCTCCTTTCCGCAGTGCTTCTTCCACCACGGGCAGGGTATTCTTGATATGCGGGGTCAGTCGTTTCGCATATTCCATATACTGGTTAAAAATCTTCTCGACAGACAACGGTTCTGCCCCATAAGCCCGTGTAATGACGCTGTTCTTGAGTTCAAGTACCTGGCTGAGTCTTTCCTTGAAATATCCTGGATTGAGCAAATCGCCAGCCCGGATGCCGTAGCGGGCTGCTTTATCGGTGAAGGCCGGGCCGATACCCTTACCGGTAGTCCCGATGGCGCGCGCACCGAGAGCTTTTTCTTCCAGCTGTTCCAGCAGTAGATGGTAGGGCATGATGAGGTGAGTACGTTCACTGATAAACATCCGGCTGAAGTCGGTTATACCCTTGGCCTTTAAATCATCCATTTCTTTGAATAAGGATACGGGATTCAGTACTACACCATTGCTGATGATACAGGTCGTATGAGGATAAAAAATCCCGGAAGGAACCAGGTGTAAAGCAAATTTACCGAGGTGATTAATCACGGTATGGCCGGCATTATCACCGCCGGAAAAACGAATAACGACCCTGGCTTTCTCGGCAAGAAGGTCAACCATCTTTCCCTTTCCTTCATCTCCCCACTGCGCACCGATAACCGCGATTGCTGGCATCGAAATCCTCCCTTTAATCAAATGCCTTTTCCTGAGAACCACTCCCGCCGTAAACAGTCGCCACCCCGTATTAGGAGGGGGAAAAGGCTGTAGTGTGGCTTTAACCTTATGTCCTGGTATGTTTCCAGATATGGTACAAACGCTGGCCGACGGTATAGGAGCTCAACACAATAATCAGTATTAGAGCCGCCGTCAGCACCCAGCTAAATTGAGCAAGTAGTAAACCTATCACGATCACCGCAATCCTCTCAGACCGGGTGAAGATGCCTACCTGGCAGTCTATCCCCAGCCCTTCAGCCCGGGCTCTCACATAACTAACCATTAGAGAACTAACCAGGGCAAGCCCCGCCAGAGCCACGCCGTAGGTCGACTCGCTGCGGGCATACACTATCATCAAACCGATAAAGATAACAGCTTCTGCGAGCCGATCCAGGGTTGAATCAAGTGCGCCACCGAACTTAGTAACCCGGTTGGTACTCCTTGCCAGAGCCCCGTCAAGTATATCAAAAAAACTGGCAAAAAGCATGACCAGGCCGGCGGTGATGAAATATTCGAAAAACACCAGTACGGCGGCGATGACAGTAATCAACAAGGAACAAACCGTCAGGGTATTAGGCGTAATGGGCGTCCTGGCTAACAGGCGCACGACCGGGCCGGTTATGTGACGGGCCAGGGCTTTGCGGACAGCCTGTAGGGCGGGGGCTGATTTCTCTTCAGGCAATCCCGGCCTGCCCACTCAGTACTTCTTTCGCGGTGTCGGGCCTTGGTACGGTGGAGGGGACCTTCCCGCATTTGTGCAAAGTCTCTTCATAGAAAGCGACGACACGCTTCGAGATTTCATTCCATGAATATTCTCGGGCACGAAGCAGGCCTTTTTCGCCCAAGCGTCGGCGGAGGGGCTCATCGCGCAGCAGGGTAAGCAAAGCCTGCGCCAGGGAACGGATGTCCCGGGGCGGGACAAGCAGGCCTTCTTCGCCGTGGGTTACTACGGTAGCATATCCGGCGATATTAGTGGTGACAATAGGTATCCCGGAAGCCATTGCTTCGATAAGGATGATTCCCTGGCTCTCCCGGCCGGTAGCAGGAACGCAAAAGACATCAGCCGTGCGGAAATACCGCGGCAAATCGGCATCAGAGGCAAAGCCTACAAAAACGACATCGTTTTCTAACCCGGCATTTTTAACCCAATCTTCATATCCCTTACGGAGCCGGGTCCCGGCCCCAACGATCAACAGCCGTGAATCGGGGACCTGTTTTTTCACTTCACGGAAAGCCGGCAGCAGGTAATCTACCCCTTTACGGGGTTCCAGCCGGCTGACAAAGAGAATATTCATTTTTCCGTCACGGTATTTTTCTAACGGTTTGACATCGGGACGGAACTGTGACAGGTTAGTCCCGTTAGGGATAATCGTGTAATCTCCCGGAACATATTTCCGGGCGTATTCATAAGCTACTTTAGATACCGCGATTTTACCGTCAAGCTTTTTCCGGCGTTTTCTCAGCATGATGCGGCTGATAGGCCAACCGAAGCGGTAACCGGGTTTGGCTTCCGCGGCATGGAAAGTACCCACATTTATACCGTCGGAAAAGCGCAGGACCGCGCTGCAAAGCATAGGGACAAAAGGTTCGTGCAGATGTATGATATCGAAATTTTCCCGGGCCAGGACTTCTTTAATCTCACCCCCCAGGTTTAACGAAAGCGGCACCCGGATAATAGAATCACTCGCCGGCAAAGGGAACGGCCGTCCGATGCGGACGAAATCCTGACCAACGGTGGTAACAGCCTTTGAAGTCGGAGCGATCACCTTGACTTCATGCCCCATCTGAACTAAACAACTATGGAGGTTAGTGATATGGTTCACCACACCGCCCATATAAGAGAAATCGTAAGGAGAAACTAATGCAATCTTCATTGACACCTTATCTCCATCATGAATCATACCAGGCTGGATAATAATAACGATCTCTTTTTCATGACCGGTTTTTATATGTCTGTAATGATGCTGACGGGTGGTTCAGATCAGTTGCTGAAATAATCCTCAATATCACCGCCTGAGCCAGCCCCCGAATATTTTAGAGGAATATTTTCCTGGGCTGCCATTCACCTGTTTCAGAGTTGAAGCGTAACACACCAAGGAAAGTTCCGTCAAGAGTATAGGCACGGCAGAGGCCGCTGAAAACTCCTTCTCCAGATACGATTTCCGGGCAGGAAACCGGGCGGCCGTGGCGGATGGCATCCGCTGTCTCCGGGCCAACCTTCAACGCCGGCCAATCCTGTAAAACGCTGTCAAGGGGACAGAGGAGAGCCTGCCAATCCCCCCGCGATACCGCTGCTTCCAGGGAAGACAGGGTAAGCGACGCTGAAATATCGAAAGGCCCGCAGCGCCGGCGTACCAGGCTCTTCAAATGAGCGCCGCAGCCGAGGGTTTGCCCCAGGTCGGCTGCCAGGGTACGGATATAAGTACCATGGCTGCAGGTAATCTCGATCACGGCTACCGGGGCTTCGCAGGATAAAAGCTCCAGGTTAAATATCTCTACAGTACGGCTCTTCCGGGTAAGGACAACCCCTTCGCGGGCATATTTGTAAAGCGGGCGGCCCTGGTATTTCAGGGCACTATACATGGGCGGAGTCTGCTCGATCAAACCCCGGAAACCGGCCAGGGCAGATAGTATTCTTTCACGTGTAACCGCGGTGAGATCTCCTTGTCTGACCACCCGGCCTTCAGCATCACCGGTGTCAGTCTCCTTACCGAACTCAACAGTCGCCCGGTAAGTCTTTTTAGCAGCTAATAGATACTCGGCAACGCGAGTAGCACGGCCTAAACATACCGGCAACACCCCTTCCGCCAGGGGGTCCAGCGTTCCAGCATGCCCAACATGCCGCTCCCGGCATAGCCTTTTCACCGCCGTGACGACATGGAAAGAAGTACTGCCTGCCGTTTTGTTGATGTTCAGAATGCCATCCATATTACGAAAACTCAAAATTCTAAATACTAATTTCTAAACACGAAATACGCAATACCAAATACTATGTTTAAATAAAGCGGTCAAATAACGTATTTACTTAAAAATATATTTTATCATGGGGAATGATAATTCACCGGTATAGGTTTGAGTACAAAGAAAAATAGACATGCTTCAATATTTTCCGAAGGAGTATATACTAATCGCAGTCTTAAGGAGAAATGTTTTCCAGCCGGGGTCAGGATTGATCTTCTTTGGAAGAGACTTCATCCATCAGCCGGAGCAACCGGTCGCCGCGTTCGATGGAATCATCCCACTGAAAATGCAGGTCCGGTACGTGCCGCATATCGAGGCGTTTGACCAGTTCATGGTGGAAAAACCCGGCAGCGGAAGCGAGCGCTTTCAGCGACCCCTGTTTTTCTTCGTTACTACCGAAATAGCTGACATAAACCACGGCACTTTTAAGATCCGGCGTTACATTGACGGCAGTGACCGTAACGAAAGTACCCAACCGCGGGTCTTTAACATCGCGCCGCAGCATTTCACTTAATTCTTCACGGATGAGACTGTTGACACGTTCCAGGCGGTGAGACACGCCTTGCCCCCTAAGCTACTTGTTGTATTTTGAAAAACTGCAGGACATCACCAACCTGGAAATCACTGAAGTCTTTCAAAACGATACCAGCTTCAAAACCAGCCGCCACTTCCCTGACATCATCTTTGAAACGCCTTAGGCTTTCGATGGTAGTCTGGTTAATCTGCTTATCTTTGCGGAAAACCCTGACCGAAGAGCCGCGGGCTGCTTTCCCTTCAAGGATACGGACTCCGCCGATCTTGGAACCCTTAGCCCCGGGGAAAATTGCGATGATTTCAGCCCGGCCTTCGACAACTTCCACTTCCACTGGCGCAAGCATACCTTTAAGGGCTTTACCGACATCATCGATCATCCCGTAGATAACGTTGTAACGGCGGATACTGATGCCTTCGTTTTCCGCAAGATGCCTGGCTCCCGGTTCGGCATCCGTATTGAAGCCCATGATGATACCCTTAGACGCGATAGCCAGCAGGACATCGCTTTCCGTGATGCTGCCGCTGCTGCCTCGAATCACCCTTACCTTGACTTCATCAGTCGACAACTGTTCCAGGGAGGCCTTAATCGGCTCGATGCTGCCCTGAACATCAGTCTTCAGTATGATTGCGAGTTCTTTTACTTTTCCGGCACTTAACTGCTCAAAGAGGTTCGCCAGGCTGATGGCCCGGCTGGCTTCTTCCTGCTCCTGCATTCTCTTCTCGATAATAGCCTTGGCCTGTTGTTCGCTGGAAGCGGCAGTCAAGATTTCGCCGGCCGGCGGGACACTATTCAAGCCCAGAATTTCGACCGGGCTGGAAGGACCGGCTTTCTTGATTTGTTTACCAGAATCGCTGTACATGGCTTTCAGGCGTCCCCAGGAAGTACCGATCACGATCACTTCACCTACCCGGAGAGTTCCATCATGCACCAGCACCGTAGCTACCGGGCCCTTAGTTTTGTCCAGCTTGGCTTCAAGGACGACACCACTAGCTTGCCGGTTGGGGTCTCCTTTCAGATCTTCCATCTCGGCAACCAGCAGGATATTCTCCAATAAATCTGATATACCCTTATTTTCACGGGCTGAAACAGGGACACAAATGGTATCACCACCCCACTCTTCAACCACGAGACCGGCTTCGGCCAACTGCTGTTTTACCCGATCCGGATTTGCTTCCGGTTTATCGATCTTGTTCAAGGCGACCACGATGGGTACACCGGCTGCTTTAGCATGATCAATAGCTTCGAGGGTCTGTGGCATCACACCATCATCGGCGGCAACCACAAGAATGGCAATATCAGTGATCTGAGCACCCCGTGCTCTCATGGCGGTAAAAGCCTGGTGGCCCGGGGTATCCAGGAAGGTAATCTTCTGCCCGTTGATATCTACCTGATAAGCCCCGATATGCTGAGTGATACCCCCTGCTTCCGATGCCACAACATTGGTGCGGCGGATCGCATCTAATAAGCGGGTTTTGCCATGGTCGACGTGGCCCATCACGGTAACGATCGGGGGCCTCGATTTGAGACCGACCTGCTGTTTGTTCTGGTCGAGCTGCTGCTTACGCATTTCTTTAACCGCACTGGCAGCTTTCCGGCCGGATTCTGCTTTCAGATGAGCCTCATAACCTAATGAGGCGGCAACATTTGCGGCTGATTGATAGTCAACGATCTGGTTGATATTAGCCATGATGCCCAGGCGCATCAATTGTTTAATGATATCAACCGGAGTAACCCGCAGGGAATCAGCGAGCTGCTTTACACTCATCGCACCAGGGAGTTCAATAGGTTTGAGCGCAGGCCGACCGCCAGCAGAATTACCCGCTTGACCCGCTGGATTACCTGTTTTACCGGGACTAACCAACAGCATTCTCCTCTATCAAGTCTTGACCTTGTTTCATAATTAGTTCGCGTTCTTCCGGAAGAAGGGTGATATGTAAGGAATGTTCCAGTTTACCCCCATTTATTCCAGCATCCCAACACTTCCTGGTACGGCAGAGATAAGCCCCGCGACCCGGCTTTTTCCCCGATTCATCTATTTCCAGCGAGTTATCCAGAGTCCGCACCAGGCGAACCAATTCTCTTTTAACGCCGATACGGCGGCAAGCCACACAAGTCCGTTGTGGAGGTTTCTTCGCTGCCGGCCGGCTAGTACTCTTCGTCTTCATCGAAGGTATAATCCGCCCCGCCGCGGCGCGACCGCCGGGAAGCTATATCTTCTTCACTTTCTTTTCCGGTACCGGGCCGTTTCTTCTTCTTTTTCTTCCGGCTATCTACTTCAGGCTTGGCCGGGGCCAGGATATCCTCGGCAAAACGCAGCCGTACTTGATCGGTTGAAGCAGGAAAAACCACCGGTTGGGCAACAGGTTCTTTTTCCACGACAGGTTCCGCAGTTTTTGCTTCAGGAGCCACCACGGCGCCAACACCGGCCGTATGCGCACTAACGGCTTCTTCCCTGGCCGGAGGAGCAACTGCTTCAGCAGCTTCTGCCGCTTTTGTTGTCACGGCCGGGGTTTTACTCGCTTCGGCAGCCGAAGCACTCTTGATATCGATCCGCCAGCCGGTAAGTTTGGCGGCCAACCTGACATTTTGTCCCTCTTTACCGATAGCCAGCGACAGCTGCCGGTCAGGGACGACCACAGTAGCTACTCCATCGGTCCGGTTTAATTCGACTCCAACGATCTGCGCCGGGTTTAAAGCACTGGCAATAAAGGTCGCCGGGTCCGGGCTCCAGGCGACGACATCGATCTTTTCCCCGTTCAATTCACTGACAATATTCTGGATGCGAATACCGCGCAGGCCGACGCAACAGCCTACCGGATCAACTCCTTCCTGTTTAGCCGCCACGGCGACTTTACTACGGGAACCGGCTTCCCGGGCGATCGATTTCACTTCCACGACACCGGCATGGATTTCCGGGACCTCCACCTCAAATAAACGCCGGACCAGGTCAGGATGAGAACGGGAAACGACCACGCGCGGGCCTTTTGTAGTTTTCGCAACTTCTACAATATTTACCTTCAACCGCTGGCCGATACGATACCGTTCTCCCGGTACCTGTTCAGTGGAGGGCAAGACTGCCTCGGTCCGGCCCAGGTCCACGAGGATCTGGCGAGGCTCAATCCGTTGTATCAATCCGCTGATAACATTACCTTCACGGCCGGCATACTCTTCGATGATGGCACTGTGTTCGGCTTCGTGCAAACGCTGTAAAATCACCTGTTTGGCCGTCTGGGCAGCAATACGGCCGGCATTAGCCGGAGTAGCTTCAACAGAAACAGCCTGCCCGATCTGAGCATCAGGTTTCACACGACGCGCTTCAGCCAGCGACATCTCGATACGAGTGTCGGTTACTTTTTCGACTACCGTCCGCTCAAGAAATACCTGGACTTTACCGGTTACCGGGCTTATCTTTACAGATATGTTCTGATTCGGCGCAAAAGCATCCTTCCGATAAGCCGAAACCAGGGCGGCTTCGACAGCAGCAATCACCACTTCCTTCGGCAGGTTTTTCTCTGCCGAGAGTTGGGTGATCGCAAGAATAAAATCACTTTTCATCCCGGGCGAGGCCCTCCGATGCCAATATCCAACTTAACAAAAACCAAAAAAGTGGGAAACTCCCCACTCAGTCACTAGGCCAAATATATCACAATACGGCTTTACGCGCAAGTTAAGCGTATTCACATAGTACAAAATAATAACAAGTTTTCACAGCTATGCAGCCGGTTGTCGGATACCCTCCTTTACCCTTTAATGAAAGGATAATCTATATTATGTCAACTTTATTAAGGCGCTTGAGACCCCCGTTTTGCCCACCATAATCGCAACCGTGCGGTAATATTCTTTTCATAACCCTGGTCGCCGGGGAAATAAAAACGTTTTCCCTGAAGAGACTCGGGTAAGTACTTTTCTACGACGAAGTGGCCGGAATACTCATGGGGATACTTATAGTCTTTGCCGTACCCCAATCCCTTCATCAATCCGGTAACCGGGTTGCGGAGGTGCATTGGTACCGGTTCACCATAACCTTTCTTGATCTCTTCCTGTACCCGGGAATAAGCCGTATACAGTGAATTGCTCTTGGGGGCGGTCGCTAAATAAATGACAGCTTCTGCCAGCGCCAGGTTACCCTCCGGTAAACCGATGAAATGAACAGCCTGCTGGGCAGCCATCGCCACCACCAGGGCCTGGGGATCAGCCATGCCGATATCTTCAGAGGCAAAACGAACGATCCTCCGGGCGACATACAGCGGGTCTTCTCCCGCCTCGATCATCCGCCCCAGCCAGTACAGGGCGGCATCCGGGTCAGAACCGCGCATCGATTTATGTAAAGCTGATATGAGGTCATAATGCTGGTCGCCTGCCCGGTCATAACGCAAGGCCGAATGCTGTACGGCGTCTTCGATCGTCGCCAGCTGCACAACGCGTTTCCCTTCGGCATCAGGAGGAGTAGCCATAACAGCAATCTCCAGGGCATTTAAGGCGATCCGGGCGTCGCCCCGGGAGATGGCAATCAGGTGATCCAGGGCTTTTTCCCCAAGTTCCACTTTCAGTTCCCCCAGGCCTCTTTCCCGGTTTTTTAGAGCATGCTCAATAATCAAGCCGATCTGTTCTTTATTCAAGGCTTCCAACATCAATACCTGGGAACGGGACAACAGCGGCGAAGTAACTTCAAAGGAAGGGTTTTCGGTAGTGGCACCGATCAAGGTGACAGTACCATCCTCGACAAAAGGCAAGATGGCATCTTGCTGGGCTTTATTGAAGCGGTGTATCTCGTCGATGAACAGGATCGTCCGCCGGCCCTGTAGGCGCATCCGTTTTCTTGCTTCATCGATCACCTTCCGCAGGTCAGCCACGCCGGCACTCACGGCACTAACGGCACTGAAATAGGAATTGGTGGTATTGGCAATTACATTAGCCAGTGTGGTTTTCCCGCTGCCCGGCGGCCCCCATAAGATAATCGAAGGCAGCCGTCCGGCTTCCAGGGCTTTCCGGATGACGCGGCCGGGGCCGATAATATGGTCCTGGCCGACATATTCATCCAGGGTCGCCGGACGCATGCGGGCGGCCAAAGGGGCCGACCTTACCTGGGCGGCTTCGGCAGGAACATCAAACATATCCTGGCTGAATCCTTCTGGCTGCGACCGTTTCGTCAACTTAACCTCTTGAACTAATTAATAACCAGCGATAAAAAGTTAAACCATATTCCCAACCAGCCGATGCCACCGCGTTTTCTCCTGGTTGAGGCCGGATTAACTCGGGATCCAGATTTTGTTGGCCGCGATCAACTCAGCATCCCCGGGCAGAGGCAAAGGCGTATTTGTCTTGGTATAAAAAAAGAAGGATTTATAAGAGGTCAGGTATTGGTAATTTTTATTTAATATACCACCGGTAGCGGTGATCACCAGGGCGTGGCTCGTCTTGGACAGGATATACATGAAATCATCGGGGTTGACACTAACGATAGCGCCTGATGCCCGGATCGCCTGGGCAATTGCTGCCGCCCTGGCTGCCGCTGCCGCTGCAGCACTACCACTTGCATAGGCCATAGACTATCCTCCCGGGGTATATTCCGGTAAAGCCGGACTGATTATATTCTCTTACCGTTGCCTTTTCCAGATTGAACAACGGCACGTAACAGTCATTTTTAGTGTTCAACCATCAACCTGACCAATAATACTCCGGTATTATACCAGATTATATTTCAAGCTTCGCCGATAGCGACCGCGAGATATCAGTCTGTGAACTAGCGGTACCTTTTGACCTCAAAACAGTATAGCTTAACCTTCTCTCCGGGATAGATGCCGGCTTTCTGACGGCAGATATCAATCTGTTGTTCCACCGAATTCACACCTTCCAGGTCAGGCAGCAGCAGGCCTTTCTTCCAGCCGCTTTCGACGATCACACCGTATTTTTTAGGATCTAATTTACTCTTGTCGGCAACCGGTACCGGCTGGGTCAAGACATCTACGCTGTAGTCAAGGTCAGCCAGTTCATTACGGGTAATGGGAGTGAAGCGGGGATCCCGGATAGCTGAACTAACGGCGTTAGCAATAATCTCCTGGGCAATATTTTCCGTAATCGGTTCAAAGGTGCCGATACAGCCTCGCAGTTCACCATGTTTATGAATCGATACGAAGACACCAGCCCTCTCCTGCATTTCTGGCCCTACCGACTCTACTTTCGGCAGTTTTCCCTCGCGGACATATAACTCAACTGTCTCGCGGGCAAGCCGGGCGACCGGGGACATCGCCAGGACCATGATTCCGGCATAGCCGACCACACTTGAATAATCCCCCGTTTCATCACCGCTGGTCCGGTACCGGACCAGTTCTGCCCGGCCGGCGCCAAGTTCCCTGGCCGCCGTCAACATACTAACAGCAGGGCCGTAGCCGCACATACTGATATCAAATCGTTCGACACGGCGCAGCAGTTCATCGCCATCGAGGTTCAGCATCGCTTCCACAGCCTGGTTATCTTTATCTTTAACCACATCCTGGTTTTCATAATGGTTCATGTCACTGGAAGCAACGATGACTGTTTCTCTTTTAACACTCGTGACCGCCTGGGCCAACTGACGGCCAATCTCCTTATAAGTAACGCTGTTCCCCTGGGCCATTACAATCGGGACAAATTTAATACCGGGTTGGAAGTATTGCAGGAAAGGCAATTGTACTTCGACGGCATGTTCATACAGATGGGCTGCCGTATCTTCTTCCAGGTAACGGGAATCTTTCAATATTTGTTTAGCCAGTTCGGCATCGATCTCAATTTCACCAAGCGGTGTTCTCCATTTACCGGAAGTCATGATGCTGAATAACTTACCGCGGCCGGTATGATTGGGGCAAATGATGATAAATGTATCTTTAAATTTCACACGGGAAAGCACGGCCCCAACCACCGGCCCGGAATAGATATAACCGGCATGGGGCAGGACCAGGCCGATGACCTCGGACTTTACCACCTTTTCATCAACCATTCCCCTGATCATCTGTATAAGTTGCCCGGGTGCGGCAGGATAAAACTGCCCGGTTACGACTGGCTCTCTAATCATCGCTCTCCTCCTGATCCGACATTTGATTTTTACTATCAACCCAAACGGATATTCAGTTCTGCCCCGCAGAAGCGGCAGCGTGAACCGTGTAAACCGGCAATACGGGTTTGGTAACCCAATCGTTCGATCACGGTCCGGCCGCAGGAGTAACATACGGTATTTTCTCCGGGATGCCCGGGGACATTCCCGGTATAAACAAACTTTAGTCCGGTTTTACGTCCGATATCATAAGCCCGCTCCAGCGTAGAAACCGGAGTAGCCGATACGCCGGTCAGCTGATATTGTGGATAGAACCGGGTGATATGCCACGGCGTTAATTCACCCAGGCTGTCATATATCCAGGCCGCCAGGCTGCTGAGCTGCTTATCGTCATCGTTCATCCCCGGGATGATATTAGTAACTACCTCGACATGCATGCCCCACTTCTGCCGGGCACGCTCCGTGGTTTCCAGGATCTCCCGCCAACGGGAGATTTTGGCTAAATCACGGTAAAACCGGTCGGAAAATCCCTTGATGTCCACCCGCCAGGCATCCAGGTAAGGAGCGATCTTGTCCAGAGCATCCCGGGTAGCATACCCGTTAGTCACATATACGGTATACAGTCCCTTTTGCCTGGCCAGCTGGGCGGACTCCAATGTATATTCGAACCAAACTGCCGGTTCGTTATAAGTCCAGGCCAGGCCGCGGCAGTTATGGTCGACGGCCATGTCTACTGCGGATTCCGGCGACAGTTCCCGGCAGCCAGCAATATCCCGGCTGTCCGCCATGGCAATTTCCCAGTTCTGGCAGTGCCGGCAGTGGAAATTACATCCCAGAGTGCCCAGGGAAAAGACCGCGCTGCCCGGGAAAAAATGGAAAAGAGGTTTTTTTTCGATGGGATCGGCGGCTAATGAAGAGACGACGCCAAAATTCAGGTTATACAACACCCCATCCCGGTTCTGGTACATACCGCAAACACCATACTTACCGGGATTTATCCGGCAGCGCCACTGGCAGGTCCGGCATTGGGTTATCGATCCAGGGAGTTTTTCGTAGAGCAAGGCTTCGCGCACTACTAACCTCCCTTTTTCTTAAATTATAACATTGACGAACAAGCCTTTAGCTGCCGCTGTTGCCCGGCTCATCCAACCACGGCACTCATAAGTTGCCCCTTAAATTACACACATCTGATAAATGCGGAACTACGGAGTGGCAATTTACTGGAAAGCGGCAGGAAATCCGGAAAACCGGTATAGGTGTATAATAGACTTGCTAAGTAGGCCGGGCGGCCGCCCCGATTATATCGGGGAGGAAAGTCCGAGCTCCATCGGGCAGGGTGCTGGGCAACACCCAGGAGGGGCAACCCTACGGAAAGTGCAACAGAAACATACCGCCCTGGTGAGTCTTTCTAAGACGAATCGGGGTAAGGGTGAAATGGTGAGGCAAGAGCTCACCGGCGGCCGGGCGACCGGCTGGCCGGGCAAACCCCACCCGGAGCAAGGCCAAATAGGGGGATGTGAAGGTGCCCGGCCGTATCCCCGGGTTGGCCGCATGATTACGACGGCAACGTCGTAGCTAGATAGATGGCCGCCGTCCCGATCGTATCGGGATACAGAACTCGGCTTACAGGCCTGCTTGGCAAAATATCACCAATAAATCTGGACGTCCAGAACCGTGCCCATGTTATCCCAAACCGACAACCAGCCGGATTGGGGAAACAGGCTGACCGGGACATAATCCCGGCCGAGTTTGACCTCAACCGATTTATCACAGTTGGATGGCCCATCACCGGTCATCACACCGGTACAATCGATGAATACCAAACCACGGTCAGCGGTGAGAAAGGCATTACAGGCATGCCATACATCACGGAATTCCACAGCTACCAGGGCACACCGGATACCCGCAGCTTCAGCATGGTTATGAACATCAGAAGCAAACTCCCCACATACATACGAGTCCGGTAAATATGGTTTTTCATCTGTCTTGTCAGTGAAAACAAATGACTGCAATTGTTGCCAGCTCGGATTGTCCGATTGCGTATTATTCACGATACTGACATTAATGAACGGAGGCCGGATACCCGATGCCACCACCGAACCCCAGGTTTCCTTATATAAAGCTAATTCTTCCGTAACTTCATCAAGTTCCCGGTCAGTTTGCTGGAGTTGACTCTGTGTTTGCCCGAGGCGGAAATTGGTAGTTTCAAAAAGGGCTTTTACATCAGTTAATTCGGATTCCACAGCAGCCAGTTTCGCCGTAGTCTCTTCCAGTTGGGTACCTTTTTCCTGAAGTGCGGATTCAAACCAGTTACTCAACTGGAGATATTTTTGTGTTTCCTGCTGCTGTAAATCAAGATCGAGGCGAACCTGCTGTAGACTACTGAATGTCAGGTACCAAATGATGCCGATGGCCATGATCACCACAAGGCATATCCCCAGGATCACAAGAGGAAGCCGGGAATGATGCCGCTGCGTCGATTCCTGCATGTCGCGCCTCCAAATTAGTGACGGAATAAAGTTTTCTACGGAATTATAACTACGGCTGTCTTACCAGGCAAATCGTGATGGTTTACCCGTTAAAAGAAAAAAGGAGCAGGAAAAGTTGCATAAACGTTAACACAGAGAAAAACGCCAGTGTACCGACAAGCGGAGAAACCCACCTTATGCCCGGGACTTTTTATACTCGTCAGCGAGTATCCGTAGCATGTCCTCATCTTCTACCGGGTAGAAGTAATGGTAGAACTGGCCGACCGCAGCAAAAGAAGGCGGACACCGCAGGCACACGGCTTCATCCACAAGTTGTGCCAGCTTGTGGATCACGTCATCAGGCCCCACAGGCACTGCCAAGATGAGTCTCCGGGGTTGTCCGGTTTTGATAGCCCAGATGGCGGCTTGTGTCGTGGCTCCGGTGGCAACGCCATCATCAGTTACAATCACGATCCGGTCTTGCAGCATAACCTTAGGCCTTACTTTACGGATCAGGTCGCTGCGGCGGCGGATGACAGCCAACTGGCGCAATCTTTCTGTCTCAATAGCTTCTTTGGCGATGGACATAGATTCGGTAACACTCTCATTTAAGAATAATTTACCGTCCTCCGCCACGGAACCCATTGCCAGTTCCGGTTGTCCCGGGGTTCCCAGTTTATGAGCTAATACCACGTCCATATGGCCGCCCAGCTTACGGGCTAACTCACGGGCTACGATAATACCGCCCCGTGGTATGCCCAGGATCACCGGATTCTGATCCTGGTATGTTGATAATTCGGCAGCCAGCAGTTGTCCGGCTTCAGCACGGTCGCGGAAAGAATCATGACTATACGACAAGATACGGATATTGTCCAAAGCGGGATTTTCGGAATTGTGCCCCTGCCAAGTATTCAATCGTCACCTCCACTAGATAACCGGGTGACATCATGATTTACTATAGCAGACCGCCGGACAAATATCCAGAACACCTAAGCCCAGCCGACAGCTTCAGCTTGCTGCCGTAATTCCTCTAAGGCAGACCGTTCTATCTGGAGAATACGTGTTTTACTGATGCCGAAAGCTTTCCCGACCTCATGCCGGGACTTGGGATGGCCATCATGAAGGCCAAATCTAAGAATAATGACCTCTCGTTCGCGGCCGGGCAGCAGATTCACAGCATCAAGAACCTGGTCTTTTAGTATTGACCGGGCAGCTTTTTCTTCCGGGGATATCTGTTCGGCGTCAGCCACCAGGTCCGCTATTTCGACCGCTTCCGGATCTTCACTGATCTTGGTTTCCAGCAAAACCGGTTCCCGGCTTTCGGCTTCCAATAATTCATCAACTTTTTCCACGGAGACGCAGCTGATCTCCGCCAATTCTTCCCGGGAAGGTACCCGGCCGTTTTGCTGTATAAAGCCCTGGCTGGCCCGCTGCAACCGGGCTAATCCCTGCAGCGTACAAACCGGCAGCCGAACAATGCGGCATTGATCGTTGATCGCCCGGGTGATGCGCTGCCTGATCCACCAAGTCGCATAAGTGCTGAACTTGAAGCCCCGTTCAAAATCGAACTTCTCCACCGCCCGGATCAAACCCAGGTTACCTTCCTGGATCAAGTCGATTAGCGGTAAACCATGTCCGGCGTATTTACGGGCGATACTGACGACCAGCCTCAGATTAGAAGTGATCAGTTTATTCCTGGCCGCTTCGGCCTCAGCAGGGAGCCCATTCTTGATGGCATCACCGAGTTCTCTCTCTTCTTCCGCGGTCAGCAGAGGCGTACTTCCGATTTCATGCAGATATGCATCAACGGAATCGATTGCTTCACGGTCCAGTGTTCCCTGCAGCATCAGATGCCTCCTTTTACCAGGCAAGCAGCCGGTCCTATATTTCCCAACTTTTGATAACAAAGTGATATTAACTTCATCACTGATACCGCTAATTTTGAACGCCATTATTCTCAATGGCGGATTCGTTTTTCCGCCTTCTGGCCTATCGGTGATCATTCGTAGAAAGGAACACCGGTGACATTTTCAGGGATACTTCACAAGATGCCCTATTCTACAAACCGGTAAATGAAAAAGTTATAAAATGGTGACCGAAATAGTTACAAAATTGTGACATTTCTCACAATTACTGGCTTTAACGGGTTTTTAACGATACCATTATTAGATATATACCCCGAGAACATTGCTTGCGACAGATCGGAGAGAACAGCTGCAACGGAGGGAACATATTATGAAGAACCAGGACCTGGTTGCCATCTGCGGTTTATACTGCGGCGCATGCTCCATATACCGGGCGACACAAGATGGAAACGAAGAGAAACTGAAAGACTTCGCGCAAGGATTGAGTGCCAGGACCGGGAAGAATTTTACTGTTGATGATGTCCTGTGTGACGGCTGTTTAACCAGGGGGCGGCTGGATCTCTGGTGCCGGAATTGCCAGATACGGATATGCCCCGAGCTGAAAGCGGGGAAAGTCCGGTGTTCCGATTGTGAAGAGCTGCCCTGTACCCGGTTGACCAGTTTTCAAAATGACGGCATGAAACATCACCTGGAAATCGTCGACAACTTGAAAAACTTACAGGAAGCAGGTATCGAGAGATGGGCAGCGCAGGAAGAAAAAAGGTGGACCTGCCCGCTGTGTAACGCTTCGCTTGCCTGGTATGATGCAGCATGTCCCGTCTGTAAAACGCCCCGGCCTGACGAGTTATTCAAGCTGTAATCTGGAAAAACTAACAAAGCAAGAATAAGCGTATGATGTTCCGGGCCCCGGTACCGGACTTTCCTGATGCCACCGGACATCATGGGGGTTTATCGTGGCGGGTTTACTAACCATCATATTCGTGGTTAATAATTGGTGGGGCTGGTGGGCTGTTACTTCCCCGCCACTTTAACCGGAGAACGTAAGGTCAAGTCAGTAACAACGTGCCTTACCCCGATAACACCCCACCTCAATATTACTTTAGTACCAGTACTTGAATATCGTCAATATCACTTTTCTTGACTTATCTTTAAGTATCCCTCCGAGTTTAGTCAGTATAACTGGAAAGGACAGGTTCATCGCCTGCCCCACTCGTTTTTTCCCGTCCTCAAATATTCCCGCAATTACCCCGGAGGCTTGATACCAAGTTGCTGGAATAATGAAAGATTATCCGGGAATGGTAAAGCCTCAACTTCCTTTCGATTCTTGAAAGTATAGATAAATGTGCCCGTTAATCTTAGTTGTTTTCCGGTAGCCGGGCTACCCATTAAAGTACCTTTATGGGTAGCCGTGATAGAATAAACCACGGCCAACTTGTCTCCCTCACCAATCATCTCTTCTATATCCCGGGTTTTTTATTAATGCCAATATTAAAGTTGACTTATGCGACGCGGTTCATTATTGGCCTGGCGGCTTTTTTGCCACCTGATAAATTCGAGAAAAGGCAGCAGTTGTGATTTTTCATATTCGGTTAAATGCATAAAAGGGTCATCAGCGGCTGGTTTATTATCTGCAGCTTCACTTTTAAGAGTAGCGACAAAATCGAAGGGGATACGGTGCAGGCATTTCAGTAGAGCTTCGTATTTAACCCCATAAACACTGGCCCAAATTCCTAAATCTCCATCCTTGGGTTTCCGTATCCCTTTTTCCACCTGATAAACGAACCCCGGAGTTACATGCAGCTGAGTCGATACCTCGGTGACACGGCGTTTTTGATGAGAGTCAGGATCAATCGTTCTCTGCCTGGCTTCTTTCAGGACATTTCCCAGTGCCACATAAGAAGACCGTTTGAGGTTTTTACTTTTCATAAGTATGGGAGGGGAGTTTATACCATATGGTAATCATTGTCAATACATGATTCATTATAATAGTAAAATTAGTATTGTTTATTATATACCATATGGTATATAATACCTTCACAAAGAACGCCGGGGCGCACATAACCGTCTACACAGGATTTTTGATGGAGGAGGCCATGAAAAAAACGATCTGTTTGGCAAAAAAGGCTGCTTTTGTCTTGAAATGGAAGGCCATGTCCCAGGAAAAACGATATGCCTATTTATGGGCTAAAACGAAAAAATCGGTATCGCAAAACGATGAGATCATCCCTTCCATCAGCGACTAGATAATGAATTGATAATTTTTTAATCAAAAATCAGCGGTAATCTGGTGTTCTATACCAATTACCTTAGGGGAATTTTTTCTCAAGCCCACGCAAAACCTGAAAACAAATAACCGCACTAAAAAGTAAACTCCAAACCTGCCCGCCTTAGGATGACTCCCCCTCCCTTTTCCCTCTCTAGTGCTTCACTTGAAAAAGAACGATTAGGCCAAAACGGCGCCAATTTGGTGAGAAATTCCGGGATCGAGTTCCAAAGATAATGGTAAAGCTAGATCTACTGGTTTTGATTGTTGAGAATTTCTAAGTCAGCTTTTAGGAAGCGGCGGTCCCCTCTTTTACCGATTCGATACCCCGGAATTTTCCCGGAATCGCACCACCTCCTGAGGGTGTTCTCATGTACATGCAGCATTCCGGCAGCTTCCTTTACCCCCAGGTAATTCATATTCGGCTCTGGATTCAACATCGGTATATCCCAATACAGGGTGATTCTATATAAGTAAACGTGTGAATAATTAGTTATGTCAGCCCGTTTTCTGGAAAAAACCAGTTACTTTTGTATGATACTAATGGCTACTTAAAATAGTACTTTCAGGTCTATTCAATAATTGAAGATATAAGCTACAATTAAAAATAACGAAAGGTCAGGTACATAAGGGTTAACTGCCAGCTACTCAACGATAAGAGTGCTAATACCAACCTGAAAAAAATTGCTCCTTTCCAGTCGAGGTAGGTATAGACCTACCTCTTCCCGTTTTTTCTCACCTCATAGCTATACTGATATGCATTTGCCGCCCAAGCCGGCCGGATGGGCGGTAAGGTCAACAGGTAATCGTATCTTGAATAACATCACAGGAATAATTGGTGAGATGCGGCCTGGTGTGAAAGCAGCGCCTATTCCGGAAAAAAACACAGCGCAGTTACAAACTTAATCGATATTTCCCGCCAGAGTAGCCCTGGTCATACGGTAAAGCCGGGCATACAAGCCGCCGGCAGCCAACAGGGTTGCGTGATTGCCCGACTCCACGATGCGGCCTTTGTCGATAACCGCAATACGGCCCGCATTACGAATCGTGGAGAGCCGGTGGGCAATAATTACCGCGGTCCGTCCCTGCAGCAGCCGTTCCAATGCTTCCTGCAGGATTTGTTCGCTGTATGAATCAACATTTGCGGTAGCCTCATCCAACAACAGAATAGCAGGGTCAGCCAATAAAGCACGGGCAAAGCTGATGAGCTGGCGCTGCCCCATACTGATATTGTGGCCGCGCTCCTGGAGGAAATAATCATAGCCTCCGTCCAGCTTCATAATGAATTCATGCGCACCGACGGTAACGGCAGCAGCTTCGATTTCCTCCCGGCTGGCATCGGGTCTGCCGTAAGCGATGTTCTCGCCGATAGTTCCGGAGAAGAGGAAGGGATCCTGGAGGACCAACCCAGTGCGGCGGCGGTAGGCGGTGATATCGATATCCCTGATATCATGGCTATCGATCAAAATCCGCCCGGCGGTCACGTCATAAAAACGGTCGATAAGATTGATGATAGTACTTTTACCGGCACCGGTGGAGCCCACGAGAGCGACCGTCTCTCCCGGCGCTACCCGGAGACTGATACCCGATAAAACCTCGACACCGGGGACATAACTGAAACTGACATTATCCAGGACAATATCACCCTTGATATTACTCAATTTAAGGCCGTCAGGTTTTTCCTTGACCTGGATGTCTACACCCAGTAACTCGAACACCCGGGCACTGGAAGCCATCGCCCGCTGCAATTGAGCATACTCCATGGTCAAGGTACGAATGGGATCGAAAAACTGCTGGATATACAGCACGAAAGCCACCAGAGTACCTACTATTATCGTTCCCCCCAACACCTCGGCACCACCGTAAAGGATAATAAGCGCGATGGCAACTGCCACCAGTAATTCCACCAGGGGCATCATCGCCGCCGAGATACGTGCCGAATCAAGGTTAGCCTGCAGGTTCGCCCGGTTGAGTTGTTCAAAATGCCGGGCATTGACTTCTTCCCGGGAGAGACTCTGGATAACACGTACCCCGGAGATATTTTCCTGGAGCGCATTATTAACCGCAGATATTGCTCTCCGTACCTGGACAAAAGTCCCCCGGGCTTTCTTTTGCCAGACGTAAATGAAAAAGAATAAAAGCGGAATCACCGACAGGGTAATCAGTGCCAGGCGAAACTGCATGGTAAACATGGCGACCGCAATCGCCACCAGGCTGATCATTTCACCGATTACCCAGAAAGCTCCGGAGTCCAGGAAATCGCCCATTTCCCCAACATCGTTTTGCACCCGGGACATAATGCGGCCGACGGCATTCCGGTCAAAGAAACTGACGGACAGGCGCTGGATATGACCGAAAATCTGCTGTCTCAGAGTAAGCAGGATACCCTGTCCCACGGCGGCTTCAGCACGGATCTGGGTATAGTAGGCGATCAAATGCAGTACCGAGTTCCCGATAAAGAGCAAGACGAACACGTTGAGCCCGGCCAGGTCGGCGGTGACGATATAACCGCTGATCGTCTTGCCGATCAGCCACGGATTAGCCACGATGGTGAACGTATATAAAAGAGTGGCGGCAATCGTTAGCGGCAAAGCCACTTTAAAGGGGGCAAAGTACTTTATCATGCGTGAAATAACATGGGCGTCATATGCCCGGCCGAAGACCACGTCATCGGACCGGGTTAAATTGGGAGTTAACTGCGGAGTACTCTGCCCGGCAGCCTTTGGGACGACTACACCTTCTTCATCATCGGACGTTTCGTCCGCAGCAGCGGCGGCGGATTCATGCCAGCCCTCCTGGTATTGGAATTGAAGTGTGTACAACTGACGGTAGAAACCTTCCCGGGCCAATAACTCCTGATGTGTTCCCCTTTCTACCACGGTACCATCTTTTAGTACCAGTATCAGATCAGCCATCTGAACAGATCTCAGGCGCTGGGCAATGATAAAAGTCGTGCGGCCGGTCAGTAATCCGGCGAGGGACTGCTGTATGAAAAATTCGGTCTCGGTATCGACGCTCGAGGTAGTATCATCCATGATAATTATTTTCGGGTCCAAAAGAATGGTGCGGGCGATTGCCAGCCGTTGTTTTTGGCCGCCGGACAGGGTGATCCCCCGTTCGCCGACCTGTGTCTCGTAACCCTCCGGCAGGCTCATGATATAGTCGTGCAGGCGGACCGTTTTGGCTGCCTGGACAATCTCTTCAAAAGCAGCCCCGGGACGCCCGTAACTGAGATTTTCCCTGATACTGGCAGAGAAGAGAAAGGTGTCCTGGTGCACGATACCGACATATTTTCTCAAAGCTACCAGCGAATAGTCCCGGATATCAATACCGTCAATAGTAATGCATCCGGCAGACACATCATAAAAACGGGGAATCAAGTTCGCCACGGTCGATTTACCGCTACCGGTTGCGCCGACCAGGGCCACGACCTGGCCGGGCTGAACGGTAAAACTGATATTTTTCAATACATCGCCATGAGACTGGTAACGGAAGGATACGTCTTCAAAACTTACCTTACCCTTGATTCCCTCCGGAGCAACAGCCCCGGATTTTTCTTTAACCGGCGAAACCTCGTCCAGGACTTCATAAACACGCTGTCCGGAAGACATCGCCCGGGAAAATAGAGTCGTCAGCCAACCCAGCATACGAATCGGCCCGGCCAGCATCACCGCATAAAGCAGGAACTGCGTCAACTCGCCTTCGGTCAATAACCCGGAGACCACCTGCCGGCCGCCTAACCACAGGATCGCTGCCATTGCCATCAGCAAGGCAAAGGTCATTACCGGACTGTTCAAAGCTAACAGGTTGTTAGCCTCGATTTCCATATCATACAGTGCCTTCGCCTGTTTCCCGAATTTTTGATTCTCCAGGTCTTGCCGGGCAAAAGCCCGCACCACCCGGGCACCAACCAGGTTTTCCTGGACGATTGTGCCTAACTGCCCAATGCCCTGCTGAATATTCGTCCATAAAACACGCAGCTTCCGGTTAATGGCAATTGTCCGGTAAGCAATAAAGGGCAGGACACTTAAACTCAGCAGCGCCAGCTGCCAGTTGATCAGAAAAAGGATGACGGAGATGGCAACCAGCAGTATCATGAAATAAACACCGCGAATCAGGGCAAAACCAACGAACATACGGATGCCTTCGACATCAGCAGTCGCCCGGGACATCAGTTGTCCGGTCTGGGAACGGTCATGAAAAGCATAACTCAGGCTTTGCAGCCGGTTATACAGACTATTACGTAGATCAAAAGCTACTTTCTGAGACAGAGATTCGGACAAGTAACTCTGGGCATAGCTTAAGATACTCTGCAAGATGCCGGCCCCGGCAATTGTAAAGGCAGTGATGGTTACGGCCGCCATATTTTGCGAACTCAAGGCCTGGTCAATCGCCTGGCCGGTCAGGCGCGGGATGGCAATCGCCAGAGCAGCTCCGGCGAAAAGGCAGAAGTAGGTTAATAGCGCACGCCGCCAGCATTTCCAGAATAAAGACGTAACCCGCAGAAAGATATGCATCCTGAATTGATTCTATCAAAACCTCATCTTCGAGGGAAACGCCCGGAGCATGTTCCCGTAACAAACTAAGCTGGTAACCAGCTGTAAATAATCAACACAAGGTAAAAACCGGTATCAAACCACTCTACAACTGGATCTTGACAGGATACATCAGCAGTAATAAAATAAATGACTGACAAGTCATTCATTTGTTTTAAGAAGATGACAGACCGAGCAACTAGAAAAAAACAAATCACGGAACGCCGCCAGTCACAGATATTGCAGGCGGCCGGAGAAGTATTCGCCCGTAAAGGTTTCACCGCGGCAACCGTACCGGAGATCGCCAGGCTGGCCGGGATCGCTTCCGGTACTGTCTACCTCTATTATCCGAGTAAACGGGACTTGTTTATTGCCGTGATCCAGCAGATGCTGATCGCCCCATTACTCCATATTTTCGAACAATCCGGCCAGTTGGATTTTATCGATCTCTTGAACGGGGCGATAAACGACCGGTTGTCCATGATGCAGCGGGAAACTTTTCCCCGTGTGCTTTCATTCATTGGTGAAATCCAGCGAGACGAGGAATTAAGGGCGATGTATGCGGAAAATCTGGTCAAGCCTTTTTTGTCGAATATGGAAAGCTATTTCCGGGAACGACAAAACACCGAGGAATTCCGCATGAAAAGCCCGGAAATTATGGTCCGCCTGATTGGGGGAACAGTTATTGGAATCATTATTTTGAAAGCCCTGGAAGGAGAAGCCAGTCCTTTTAGTCAACTGGCGATAGGCCAGGCTGCTGTCGAAATCAGAGACTATATCCTTTTCGGCATCAAGCCGGTAAAAGGGACTCAAGAGGAGACAAAATGATAGAAGCCGCCGTCAGCACCAACAACTTGAAGTTCAATTACGGCCGGCTCCGGGTAATCGATGATATTTCGCTGGCTATACCCAAAGGCATCAGTTTTGGCCTGCTTGGCTCAAACGGGGCAGGCAAGACGACCCTGATCCGCCTGATGGTCGGGTTGCTTAAACCTTCCGGGGGTAGCGTCCTGTGCCTCGGCAAACGCCCGGTACCGGCTAATGCCTATAACATCGGCTACATGCCGCAGCTGCCGTCTTTATACAACGAACTATCCGTACGACAAAATGTCGACTTTTTCGCCCGGATTTACGGACTAAAAAACATTAAAGAGCGGCGGGCGAGGGTCGATGAACTGATCAAGCTGGTCGACTTATGGCCGAAACGTGATGTCTCGATCACGCATTTAAGCGGCGGGATGAAACAGCGGGCCAGCCTGGCATGTGCCATCGTACACCATCCCCCCCTGCTTTTCCTGGATGAACCGACGGTCGGCCTGGACCCCGAACTGCGGGCTTATTTCTGGGAATATTTCACGGGATTAACCAGGTCCGGGAATACCCTGATCATCTCCAGCCATACCATGGACGATGCTGCCCACTGCCAGCGGCTGGCTTTTATGAGGGATGGCCGGATCATTGCCCTGGGAGCGCCTGGTGAACTCTGTGCTGCGACCGGTCAGCCAAATGCCTCACTCGAAGAAGCTTTCCTTTATTACTTCAGGCAAGGAGAGGTGAAACATAATGGATAACACGCTGGCCATCGCCCAAAGAACGATTACCCAGCTGGTTCGTGACCGCCGTACGCTAGCCCTGATCGTCGTCGTGCCTCTGGTGATTTCCAGTTTGATCGGGGTATCTTTACCCAGTAAGCAAATCTTCAATCAGACCCTGCCGCCGATGCTCGCCTTTTTGATCCTTTTCTTCGGTTTCCTGCTCAGCGGCATCGCCTTTCTGCGGGAACGCTCCCAGGGGACGCGTGAACGCCTGATGGCCTCTCCGGTATCCCGCCTCGATATTCTGGTAGGTTACCTACTGGGATTTTTACTCTTTGCTTTGCTGCAAACACTGATACTCTTTTTCTATGCCGTTTATGTCCTCAAAGCTGAATTCAGCGGTCAATTATGGCAAATTATTGTTTTCCAGATACTGATTGGCATCCTGGCAGTCTGCCTGGGGATTTTTGCCTCCGCCTTCGCCCGGAACGAATTCCAGATGATCCAGTTCATACCGCTGATCGTTGTCCCGCAAGCCTTTATCTGCGGCTTACTCTTTCCGGTAGAAACAATGCCGGACTACCTGCAATGGATCGCCAAATTCCTACCTCTCACTTATGCGGTAGATGGCATCAAGGCCATGATGCTGAATGGAAAAGGACTACTGGATATCGGTAAAGACATCGGCATCCTGGCCGCATATGCCATCAGCCTGATGATACTGTCCGGTATCAGCTTACGGCAAAACGCAGCCTAAAGCCGTGCCTCATTAATATGCGGCCCAAATAAAGCAGTCTCCAGACTGCCTATCCGGACATATTACCGAATCCAGGTGATGCTGGTACACAATAGGTATTTCGATTTTTTTCGGGTTCTTTACCTGCTCGAACCTCGTCTCAATGCCGTCTTTCATCGCTGACGCCTCCTGTTATATCATTTCCCCAATTACCGATTCACCTTTTTCAGTGTATCCTTTATATCAGCAGGTTATTGGTGAAAGGGGTAAGAGATAGGCCTGACTAATAAACATCGTTTAAAAAAATCCAGAGAATAGCAGATTCTACAGGAAGGAGGGGGGCGAAAAGCGCTGAGGAAAACAAGAATCTACGGGCATAGATAACAGGGTTTAAAAAAGGGGGGAAATTTGAGAAAGAAAAGTATTTGGTATCTCATAGTTGCACTGATTATCATTGCATTTATCGGCACTTCATGTGCTCAAACGGCACCGGAAACAACTACCAAACCAGCGGGAACTACTACTGCACCACCGGTAACGACTACGACCACCAGGTCAACTGCTCCTCAATACGGCGGGGTATTGAAACTCACCCTGACCGCCGATATCACCTGGGGCTGGGATGGGGTAGTTACTTCTTTCGCCGTTCCCGGCGCCACATACGGCATCACCAATGACCCGCTCTGGTGGGGTGATTGGGCGAAAGGCCCGGCCGGCGGTTACGGCACCAACGATACCGACTGGGGCGGACACTACGACCTGTGGCCGCTGATGGCCGGCCGCGCTGCCGAAAGCTGGTCATGGAAAGTCGAGGCCGATGGCACCGGTACCATCGTCTATAAGATCCGCCAGGGTGCCCGTTATGCGCTAAATACCGCCAGCGAAGCCAGCCGCCTGGTCAACGGCCGGGAAATGACCGCTGACGACGTATTATTTTCCATCCAGCGGGTAGCCCAGGATATGCGCTCTTACGTGGCCAAGAGTAATCCGGAACTACAGAAAGCAGTATTTACGAAAACCGGCCCCTGGGAAGTCACTATCAGTTTACCTAAAGATGCCATGGTCACCGCCATTTGCCGCCTGGGCATGTACGGCCGGATCGAGCCACCGGAGGTAGTGGCCAAGTACGGCAGCCTGGCCGACTGGAAGAACTCGGTAGGCACGGGGCCTTTCTTACTGGTAGACTACGTTCCCGGCTCCGTTGCTGTCCTGCAAAAGAACAAGAATTACTGGGGAAAGAACCCGGTCGGACCGGGTAAGGGCAATCAACTCCCCTATATCGATGAGTTACGCTACCTGATCATTCCCGATGCTTCCACCCGGGAATCCGCCATGCGCACCGGAAAGATCGACCAGATCTCCTATATGTCAGAGCAGTGGGAGGAAGCGGAACTGCTGAAGAAGGGCGTCCCCGAACTAAAGTCAATTGAAGCCACCATCCCACACGGGGGCGAAATCCAATTAAGAACCGACCGGCCGCCTTTCAATGATGTGAAAGTCCGCCAGGCTATCATGATGGCTACTGATTTCCAGACGATCCACAAAAATCTCAACGGCGGGGTCGGGTTGATCGAAACCTGGCCTTTCCCCAAGGTCAAAGGCTACGAAGCCCTCTACGTCAATAACAGCGACCCCGATGTGCCGGAAGCGACCCGGGAATTGTATACCTATAATCCCGAAAAAGCTAAACAACTACTGGCCGAAGCCGGTTATCCCGATGGTTTCGAGATGACGGCACTGGTGAACAATACCACCACCGAGATCGATTATTATTCCATACTGGCCGACATGTGGTCGAAAGTCGGCATCACCCTGGTCCTCGACGTCAAGGAAGCCGGGGTAGTGGCCAACCTGCAAAGAAGCCATAAGCAGCCTGAGGCCACCATTTGGGGCGGCTCGCCGATCGCTATCTTCTACATTCCGCCGACCCTGTATGGAACCGGTGCTAATATGAGTGAACTGAATGACCCGGTCATCCTCGATGCGCTGGCTAAAATGAGGATAGATGCGATCACCGACCTGAATCTGGCGATGAAGGACATGCGGGAGCTGACTCTTTACCTGCGGGAGCAGGCATTCCACATCCCCCGGCCCAAGCGGCCTCCGGTCAATATCTGGTGGCCGTGGCTGAAGAATTACTCGGGCGAGTCTTTTGTCAGCTACGGGACAACTGCCTCCTGGTCGGAATGGGTCTGGCTGGACACCAACCTGAAAAAAGATATGGGACACTAAGGCTTTACGGGAAGTCCGCCTCTGGTATAATACCAGAGGCGGCTTTTCTTTTTTCGAGGCAGCCGCCCCGGAGGTAGATATCCAGTACCGTAAATTTGGCAGGATGGACTGGCAGGTCTCAACATTGGGCTTTGGATTAGGCCGCTTGACCGGCGAACCGGCTATCATGGATGAAACTCTGTCGGTTAACATCATACGTTATGCCATCGACCGCGGTGTAAATTACCTGGACCTGGGCATTGCCGATATTACCCCGGAACCGGAAAAACGGCCGCCGGCCAGTTATCTCTTGCAAGCATTAAAAGACGGCTACCGGCGTCACATTATGTGTGCCCTTACCCTACCCTCGCGGCAAGTTCACTCCCTCAAAGACTGTGATCTCCTGCTGGGCAGGGCGATAGAATGGCTGCAGGGAGAATATATCGATTTCCTTGTGTTGGGTGACCTGGACCACCGGACATGGCCGGAAGTGGAAGGTATCGGCATCTTATCATGGGCGGAAAAACAAATCGCTAACGGTCAAATCGGCCATCTTGGTTTCTCGTTCCATGATGATTATCAAACACTACGCACGATAATAAATGCCTACAACAATTGGGCTTTATGTCAACTAAGATACAGCTTCATGGATATCGACCACCATCCGGGAGCCGGCGGGCTGCAATTAGCTGCTAACAATGGGCTTGCAGTCGTGGCCACACAGCCGCTACTGACCGGCAGACTGGTGAAAAATATTCCGGCTGCTGTTATCCCCATGTGGAGGAATGCCGGAGGCGCGGCCATGGCCCAGGAATGGGCTTTAAGATGGGTCTGGCATCACCCCCAGGTTTCGACCCTCATCGTCAATATGAAATACCTGACCCAGTTGATGGAAGCGGAATTGGCTGCCGACAAATATTCGGCACAAAGCCTTTCCATCCAGGAGGAAGTAACCATCAGCCAGGTACGGGAGGCATATCTTAAATTGAGGCCGGTTCCCTGTACCGGATGCCGCAGTTGCCTGCCCTGCCATCTGAACCTGGAGATACCACGCATCTTCGAATTGTGGAATGAAGCGGTCATGTTCGAAGATGCCGGCATACCCCGGGCCCTCTACCGGCAGGAGCATCACCGTATCGAAAACTGTGACGGCTGCGGAAAATGTTCGGAAAAATGTGGGATGCAAATAACGATTCCGGCACGGTTGATTGAAGCCCGGCGCATACTTGACCCGGATAATTCATAAACCTGTTGTTTCCCGTAGTGTCGATAACACGAAAGGATCATTTTATATAAAGTAAGGGAGGGGAAATGACTAACCGGAAGTATGAGAAATACATTTTAACCGACGTCAACCGCGAATACCTGGCTTCGTTAAAAGTCCCCCAAAGCATCGAGGAACAAAGAAAAGCCGGCAACTACATCGAAAGTACCTACATGTTCCACCTGGATAACTCCATCCTAGCAGGCGGTTTTTATACTGATTGTCACTGGATTACCAGTGTCAAGGGAAATGGAGGCGCCCAGACTGAAATCGCCCATACCCATGATTTCGGTGAAACACTGGGGTTTGTCGGCTCCAATACCGCCGACCCGCGTTCACTGGGAGGTGAAATCGAGTTCTGGCTGGAAGATGAGCGTTATGTCATTGACCGGAGCTGCCTGATCTTTGTCCCGGCGAATATGAAACACCTCCCGTTAATATTCCGCCGGGTCGATACCCCGATTTTCTTCTGGACTGCCAGTGACAGTAAAATATACAGCCGGACTTCCGGGAATGAAACCTAGTCCAGACGGCCTTTGTAGGTAACTCAACAACAGGAGGAAAAGATGATTGGCAATTTACTCGAAGCCCGCCTGGAGAAACTGGAAGCCCAGGTAAAAAAGCTGCAGCGTACCGTCAAGGAAAAAGAACACCAAATACAAACCTTGCAGGATATCGAAGATATCAAGCGGCTGCAATGTGCTTATGGATATTACCTGGAACACTGGATGGGCCCGGAAATCATCGATTGTTTTTCCAACCGCTCTGATGTCTGCGGTACTTTTGTCGAAGGGACTTATACGGGACCGGAAGGGATCCGCAGGTATTTCGGACGGGCAAAAGAAATCAGCCCGCAGATGCACCACATGGTTATGCAGGTCTCTCCGGTGATCACAGTAGCTCCGGATGGTAAAACGGCGATGGGCAGATGGTATGGCTACGGGACAATCATGATGGAAGCTACCAGGCCGTTGAATCCCATGTATATGCATGTGATCTACGAAATGGAATACGTTAAAGAAGACGGCATCTGGAAGATACTAAAACTGCAATTGTGCATGAATTATGCCTATACTCAGGGGGGAGTGCCCCACGCCAGTAAAGCGGTCCAGGAAATCAAACTCGACCCTGACATTTTCGCCGAGTATGAGACCGGCTATCCATCAGGATATATCTATCCTATGCATTTCAAACATCCGGTAACTGGGAAAGCGACGTCGGAAGCCAAACGCAACGCATCTCTGAAATTAAAACGCAGCCAGTACCAGCCCAAATAATGTTTACTTTTAGGTAAACGCAGATAATCCGCCCTGGCCTGATATCAGGCCAGGGCGGAACCATTTTTTATCGGTCAGGGACAATAGCTCAACTCACTTCCCATCTGGCAGCTATTACTTACACCGCATCTACATTACTATTGACTTATTACGAACGTAATGGATACAATACCGCAACGATATGATTACGCTAGTATAATTACTATATGCAGGAAGGGGTCTATGAACAAGAACTTGAAAATCCTCAGGCAAAGTCAAGCTCTTTCTCTAACCGACCTGGCCAGGTTATCCAGAGTTGGACGTGTAACCATCAACCGGATCGAAAATGGCAAGCAAATCCCCCATCCCAGGACGGTCCGGGCACTCGCCAAGGCCCTGCAAGTAGAAGTGCAGGAATTAACATCGGAACAATCTTAAGTAGTTTGAGATTGGAATTCCGGGAGGGTAACATGTTTTGGCGCAGGATATGTGCAGCAGCACTGATTCTAATCATCATTGCGGGATATACAGTTCCGACAAATACGGTTTTTGCCGCCATCAATATCCAATCATTCAGGAATGCTGTAGATGACGGTAACAGCTTAACAATCGAAAATCCAGGAGCGGTCGCTGGTGAATTATTACTCGCTCAGATCACTTTTAATAAACCTTCACTTGCAGGAAGCGATACCACGATTACTCCATCCGGATGGACTTTGGTAAGACGCGTCAATAACTTTGTTAATAACCTAGGACAGGCCATATTCTATAGAGTTGCTACGGTTAGTGAGCCACCATCTTACACCTGGAATTTTTCTGTTGGTGTAAAATCTACAGGCGGGATCATACGTTATTCGGGAATCAATACTTCTGCCCCTATTGTGAATAACGACTATGCATTCTCTTTTGGTAATCCCATGACTGCTCCGGGTATAGGAGCTGAAGCCAATTCCATGCTGGTAGTTTTATATGGGATAGCTGATAACTCAACTGTCTCCGGGCCCGACGGCATGAACGATATTTACGCTTATCAAAATCCTGATATATCTATCCATGCTAAATACCAGATAGTTACCGCAGGGAACACCGGAGAAAAGACTGCTAACGCTGACCCCGAAGATAATTGGATCGTACAAGCGGTCACGTTAAGACCAATTACTTTAACCTATACATTAACCTATACAGCGGGACCCGACGGCAACATCACCGGGACCACGCCTCAGACTGTCTACTATGGTGACAGCGGATCCGCCGTTACCGCAGTACCTGATACTGATTACCACTTCGTAGACTGGAGTGATGGGTCCACGGCCAACCCCCGGACGGATACCAACGTTACCAGCGATATCAACGTCACGGCCAACTTTGCCCCGGATGCGGTAACTTACACCTTGACTTATACTGCCGGGACGAACGGTACGATTAGTGGTACCACGCCGCAGACAGTGTACCAAGGCGCCAGTGGAACGGCTGTAACGGCAGTGCCTGCCTCCGGATATCACTTTGTTAAGTGGAGTGATGATTCGACCGACAATCCGCGTACTGACACCAATGTCCAGGCAAATATCAGCGTCACGGCCTACTTTGTTATCAATACCTATACACTAGTTTACGCTGCTGGTGAGCACGGCTCTATCAGTGGCACAACCCCTCAAACGGTCAACTACGGCGATGATGGTTCCGCCGTCACCGCAGCACCTGATACCGGTTATCATTTCGTGAACTGGAACGATGGTTCGACCGACAATCCGCGTACTGACACCAATGTCCAGGCAAATATCAACGTCACGGCCAACTTTGCCCCGAATGCGGTAACTTACACCTTGACCTATACTGCCGGGACGAACGGTACGATTAGTGGTACCACGCCCCAGACGGTGTACCAGGGTGCCAGTGGAACGGCCGTTACGGCAATGCCTGCCTCCGGATATCACTTTTTTAATTGGAGTGATGGCTCGACCGACAATCCGCGAATCGACACCAATGTCCAGGCGAATATCAGCGTCACGGCCAACTTTGCTATCAATACTTATACGCTAGTTTACGCTGCTGATGAGCATGGCTCTATCAGTGGAACGACCCCTCAAACGGTCAACTACGGCGAAGATGGTTCCGCCGTCACCGCAGTACCTGATACCGGTTATCACTTCGTAGGCTGGAGCGATGGTTCCACGGCCAATCCCCGGACGGACACCGATGTCAAAGCCAATATCAATGTCACGGCTAATTTCGCTATTAACAAATATACCCTGACCGTAAGTTCCGAAGGTTCCGGCAGTACTAATAAAAACCCGAACCAAGCTAATTATGATCACGGTACCGTAGTACAACTGACCGCAGAACCCGCAGATAGCTGGAATTTCAGTAATTGGAGTGGTGATCTTACCGGCAGTAATAACCCCGCTTCTGTAACCATGACTAATAACAAAACGATCACCGTTGTTTTTATTGAAAATGGCTACCTTTTAACCATCAGTGTTGTTGGTTCCGGTTCTGTATCCAGGACTCCCGACCAGGTCTCGTATACAGGCGGTTCATCAGTCCAACTGACCGCTGCCCCTGCAGACGGTTGGATTTTTGATAGTTGGAGCGGCAATATCACCGGTAGTGAAAACCCGGCATCAATCTTGATTAACGGAGAGACCACAGTAACCGCCACCTTTATACAAAGTAACGATAACTCAGGTGGATTCTCCGGTAGTTTCGGCGGCGGGGGTGGCAGCGGCGGAGGGGGGCTAACCGGCCCGGGCATCACCAATCTGGCAGTATACACTAACAGCGAAGGGTACTTTAATATTGCCACGATAGCCCAATCCGAAGATGGGCTGGTCCAGTTGTCTATCGATAAAGGAGTTGTCGCTAGAAATAAAGAGGGGCAAGGCTTAAAAGCGGTCAGTATTAAAGAAGCAACGGAAACACCGCCTCCCCCAGCAAAGGCAATATTCATCGGACAGGTTTTTGATTTTGGCCCGGATGGGGCTACTTTCACACCGCCGGTACCCTTGATCTTTAGTTATGACCGGGGTTTACTCCCCCAAGGGCTAACCGATCACAGCCTGTCGATCGTTACCCGGGATGCCGCTGCCGGCAGCTGGGTAGAAATCGGAGGTGAAGTGAACCAGGCTGCCGGGACTATCACCGTTCCCGTAAGTCATTTTTCACAATATGCAGTGATCGCCCACACCCGTCCCGCATCATTTACCATCAAATCCCTGACCGTTTCTCCGACGGAAGCCAACGTTGGTAAAGAAATAACTGTTGATGTGACCGCCGCCAATACCGGAGACCAGCCGGGTGAATATACGATCGTCCTAAAGATAAACGGGAACACCGAATCAACCCAAAAGGCTTCAGTAGAGGGAAATGCAAGTAAGCTATTAAGTTTTAAGTTCACTCGCGATACTCCGGATACGTATGAAATCGATGTCAATGGCCAGACAGCCATGTTTACGATTGTGGCACCGCCCGGACCCGCCGTTTTACTGTTGAAATCGCTGGAGGTAAATCCCTACGAAACTACTTACGGGGAAACGATCACCA
>JAEAME010000365.1_pt1 | contig 48636 bp, 44 predicted proteins | sample 8958731 | NCBI WGS metagenome assembly JAEAME01 (sample SAMN16933194, study PRJNA681113) | bioreactor sludge metagenome | isolation source: anerobic bioreactor sludge (Control) | place: India:Bengaluru | collected 2018-10-24
GAAAATCCCAAGTTCGTCCACAAAAACGGGCCTAAACGTGGACGAAAGGCAGAAAATCTCAAGTTCCTCCACAAAAACGGGCCTAAACGTGGATGAAAGGCGGAAAATCCCAAGTTCATCCACAAAAACGGGCCTAAACGTGGATGAAAGGCGGAAAATCCCAAGTTCATCCACAAAAACGGGCCTAAACGTGGACGAAAGGCAGAAATTCCCAAGTTCCTCCACAAAAACCGCCCTAAACGTGGACGAAAGGCGGAAATTCCCAAGTTCCTCCACAAAAACCGCCCAAAACGTGGATGAATGGCGGGAAATCCCAAGTTCGTCCACAAAAACAGCCCTAAACGTGGATGAATGAAGGAAAATCCAGCGTTTCGAAAAAAACCGGAAAATGTTTCACCATAGTTTCACCAGCCAAAAAAATAAAGCCCTGCAATTCCTTATGAATCAGGGCTTTTCTTGTTTATGTTGGTACCCGGAGCCGGGGTCGAACCGGCACAGCCTTGCGGCCACTGGTGTTTGAGACCAGCGCGTCTACCAATTCCGCCATCCGGGCAACTTTTGGTAAACAGGGCAACAAATGTAGTTATTTTTTTTTAGTAATGAAACCGGAGTGTTTTTTTGACTTCCGGATGGAGTGAATTGGAGACAGGGCAAGCTTTGGCGGCAGCTTCTATGATCCTCTTTTCACGGTCTCCATAGGTGCTACCGTCAGGGAAATACATGTCTATAATAATTTCAGCTACCCGGCGGGGTGAGGCTGCCATAATTTTTTCTACTTCTGCCCAGGCCCCTTTCAGGGCAAACCCCTGATCCCGGGCCGAGATGCCCATAATGGTGATCATGCAGGAAGCCAGGGATGTAACAAAAAGGTCAGTAGGGGAAAAAAGTTCTCCTTTTCCCTGGTTGTCAACGGGAGCATCTGTTTCAATACGTGATCCGGAATCAAGATGAACGGCCTCAACATGGAGATCTCCAAGATAGGTAGTTTTAATTTTTGTCATAATTTATTGGTTTTCTTTAACTATTTTGCTCATAGGGGTGACTGCAGGTGCACGATTTCCCCTTTTAATGTTGCTGCAGTACAGGAATTTACGTGAACTTTTATGTAATCCCCCACCCGGCTGTCCTGTTTGGGAAAAACACAGACTTTGTTACTTCCGGTACGACCGAAAAACGATTCTCCGGAACGTTTGGAGACCCCTTCTACCAAGACTTCAAATACTTTTCCCACATCCGCCCGGTTGCTTTCCAGGGATAATCGGTTTTGTAATGCTATGATCTCATTCAGGCGCCTGATCTTAACATCTTCAGGGACGTTATCTTTGTAATGACGTGCCGCCAATGTATTCGGGCGCTGGGAATAATGAAACATAAAGGCCTGATCAAAACGGACTTCTTCCATCAAAGACAGGGTTTGCGCATGATCTTCCTCCGTCTCTGAACAAAACCCGCTGATCATATCTGAAGAAATGGTACATCCCGGTAAAATGCGGCGTATGGCTGCGATTCTGTCCAGGTATTCTTCCCGTGTATATCCCCGGTTCATTTTTTTTAACATACCGTTACTTCCGCTCTGTACCGGAAGATGAATGTGTTTGCAGATATTGGGATACGCGGCCATGGCATACAGGACATCGTCCTTCATGTCCTTGGGGTGCGAAGTCGTATAGCGTACACGCATCAATGGCGATATCGCAGCCACCCTTTCCAGTAATTGTGCAAAAGTCACCGGTCCCGATCCGTCTCCAGATGTCCGATGTACAGGTTTGCCATCCTGATTATATATGGGTTTAAAGGTTCCTGAGGGTGTCCGATGGAGAGGTTTGCCATCCTGATCCGGTCCAACGCCATAATGGGTCCGATTGTCGTCCTTTGTCCAACAATAAGAGTTGACATTCTGTCCCAGCAATGTCACTTCCCGGAAACCGCCGGCAAAAAGATCTCTTACCTCTTCTTCAATGGAAAAGGGATCACGACTCCTTTCCCTGCCACGTACATAGGGAACGATGCAATAGGCACACATATTATTGCATCCTCTCATTATCGTCACAAAAGCAGATACGCCGTGTTCGACTCCTCTAAAAGGTTTTATGTCTGCATAGGTTTCGGTCAAAGAGAGGTTGACTTCCATAGGAGCCATCACAGCAGAACCCAGCATACGGGGTAACTGCCGGTAACCGTCCGGCCCTACTACAAAATCTACAGCCGGATGCGCCAGCAATTCTTCTTTTAACCGGGTAGCCATACATCCCAGTACCCCCACTTTAAGCCCGGGATCTTTCTTTTTCATACGGGCAAAAAGGTCCAGCCTGCCCATAACCCGTTTTTCAGCATTATCCCGTATTGAACACGTGTTCACAAATATGACCCGGGCCTCCTCAAGGCGCTCGCATTGCCGGTAACCGTTATCTGACAGGAGTCTGGCCACCACCTCTGAATCACTCACATTCATCTGGCAGCCGTAGGTTTCAATAAAAAATGGAATCATGGCACAAATATAGCATATTCACCCTAAATGTATACCTTTGTATCATGAACAGAAAAAGCGTTATCCTCTGTATACTGGTTGTTTTCGTTCTTTCAGGATGTTCCCGTTACCGGGAAGTTTCGCTGGAAAACATCTCCATCAGCCAATTCAACATGACCAGCCTCTCCACGGCACGGATGAAGATCAAAGCCACGCTGAACAACCCTACCGGGGGACGGCTGCAGCTCACCGGAATGAATGGCACCCTGAACATGAAAGAGAAGAAACTTGCCGAGTTTTACATGGACTCAACGCTTGTTTTTGCCCCCCGCAGCGTATCTACCAACGAAGGAGTCATGTCATTGAAGATCAGTGACATGTCTGTTCTTTTCTCTGGCTTGACCGATCTGGACGAATCGTTGCTGGATGACATTAAACTTACCTTTGACGCCACTTTTAAAACCGGAGGCATAAAACGAAAACTTCGTTTTAACAATATACCGGCTAAAAAACTCCTGGACTTATGAGAAAAATCGCCACACCCCTGGTTTTATCATTGATTCTGAGCAGCCTTTCTGTCGTAAACGGCTTTTCACAGGACCGGGATTCTCTTATTTTAAGTTACAACGTCTTTGACCAATTCCGGGAACCCGGACCGTATGGCAACCGGATAGTCATCATTCAGTCTGATTCTGTGGAATACCTGGTCAACCGGGATGTAGCCGAAAACCGCCTTTCACCGGGAAAAATGGAAGGTTTTCGCGTACGGATCTTTTTTGATAACAAACAGACAGCACGGGCCGAGTCTGAACAGATCGTGGAAGATTTTTCAACAAAGCATCCCGGTACGGCAGTATACAGGATCTATGAAAATCCTTATTTCAAAGTCACCGTAGGAGATTTCAGAACAAAAAGTGAGGCCGTGAGGTTCATGCACCGGATCCGGCGCACCTATCCACAGGCTTTCATAACCAGGGAGATCATTCGTTATCCGCCGCTCTGATCACAGGGAGTCCCGGGTGTACTTTCCCTGTGCCACCATTTTAACATTACTTTCTCGGCAAAATTCCGCAAGGAATTCATATGACGTCCCACCCGGTCCGGATACATATCCTTAATGGTGATCAAGATCCCCGTTTCTTCCACATCCCCGAAATGTTTGTTGAGGGTTGTTCCGAAAACCCGCATATTGGGTGAAATACGCATATAGGAATTGATTAGCGGAGGGATCCGTTCCCCGTAAGACCTTATTTCCTGCACCAATGCCTTATAATCTTCGTCGTATTGATTGGCCCGGAACAGATTTTTGTAATACGGGTTTTCCGCATTGAAATCCAGCGGTTCAAAAGCAGCAACCAGGTTGTCGGGATCCGGAAAATACTTATTCAGAAAAAACAAAAGGCAATTTCGTGCCTGTTGATTGTAAGAACGGTACATGGTCACTTTCCCGAAAAAATACTTCATACAGGGATGACGCACTATCAGGGCACCCAGTCCGTCCCATAAATTGTCCAACGCATAAAGTCCGGACCTGTTCTCATTGGAATTTTGGTAATTAGGCTGGACAAAAGACCTCCCCAACTCAATGGTAAAAGGCAGGTAATCCTCCAAAAATTTGTCCGAAAAACTGAAAATGGGGAACGTCGCCAGGTGTTCAGGACGGATGCCGGCTCCAAGGATATACCTGTAACCTCCCAATATTTCCTTTCGTTTAGGATCCCAGACGATCAGCTGCCGGTATGGAGCCTCCGGATCTACATCATAATGATCTATATCGGTGGCTTTCCCCGTTCCTCCCCCGGCTACCCTGAAAGCAATCTCGCGTAAACGGCCCACTTCCCGCATGGTATTGGGAGCTTCGTGTGCGTTAAAATCGTACAATTTGTTTTCACCCCTGGAAGAATACCTCACCAGACGGTCTTTAGTCAATTCTTCTTCCAGCAAATGTTTTGATACGGGAGGGATAATCGGTTCCATAAGCCAGGATACAAGTTTTATTAAGGCAAAGTTACCTAAAAGAATGCAATTATGTATCTTTGTACCGAGCAACTGAATTTTAAATGTTATCTCAGTCACTACAACAAAAACTGCAGCTGAAACAAAAGTTATCACCCCTGCAGATACAAACCATCAAATTGCTGGAGCTTCCGGCGCTTGAACTTGACCAGAGGGTCAGAAAAGAGCTGGAAGAGAATCCTGTATTGGAAACAAAGGAAACCGAAGAAGAAACAGATAATTCCAGTGAAGTATCCCTGAGTGATTATTACGGGAACGACGATTCCATACCTTCATACAAACTATACGTTAACAACCAGTCCCGGGACATCAAAAAAGATTTTCCTACATTCTCGGTAAAAGAGAGTTTTCACCAACACCTGGAAGCTCAGCTTGGATTCAGGACATTGTCAGAAAAAGAACGTAATATTACCCTTTTCCTGATTGGCAGTCTGGATGATGACGGATACCTAAGAAGAGATCTGGATACGTTAAGCGACGATATGGCTTTCCGTTTGGGGCTGGACGCCTCTAAGGAAGAACTCACACAGGCATTATCGATTATCCAGGAATTTGATCCGCCCGGAGTAGGTGCCCGCGATTTGCAGGAATGCCTTCTAATACAGATCCGCAACAAAGAGCAGAAACCACCGGTGGAAATGGCCGCCACCATTCTGGATAAACATTTCAACGAATTTACAAAGAAGCATTACGACAAGATCATTTCCCGGATGAACATCACGGAAGAGGAGTTGAAAGAAGCCATCGAAGAGATCCTGAAGCTGAATCCCAAACCCGGAGGGAACGTGGATGATTCCTATACAGACAGAGCCCAGCAGGTCGTACCCGACTTTTTACTGGAAATAAAAGACGGTGAACCCGTATTGTCCCTGCCCCGGTTTTCCGTTCCCGAACTGCGTATCAACAAACGGTATGCAGACATGCTTCTGAAAGCCGCTGACAAAAGTTCCCGGGAAAGCAAGGAAGCAGCCACTTTCGTGAAACAAAAACTCGACTCGGCAAAATGGTTCATAGAAGCATTGAAACAACGTCAGAACACGCTGCTCAACACCATGAAAGCCATATTGGAATTCCAGGAGGAGTACTTTGTTGAAGGAGACGAGACCAGGCTCAAACCTATGGTATTGAAAAACATCGCGGAAAAAACAGGGCTTGACATATCCACCATATCCCGTGTGGTCAACTCCAAATACATCCAGACCCATTTTGGCATTTATTCCCTGAAATACTTCTTTTCGGAAGGATTAATGACAGAAAACGGGGAAGAAGTTTCCACCAGGGAGATCAAAAATATTTTGGCTGAAAGCATCCACACGGAAGATAAGCGAAAACCCCTTACTGATGAAGAGCTGGTGTCCTGTTTGAATGAAAAAGGATACAAAGTGGCCAGAAGGACTGTTGCCAAATACCGTGAACAGCTGAATATCCCCATTGCACGGCTGCGGAAACAAATCTGACATGAAAACACATATTTACCTTTTACTTGCCATGGGAATAAACCTCATTATTCCCGCCTCCTGTAATTCGCAAAAAACTGTAGATCTTGTAGTGTACAATGCTAACGTATACACCGTTGATCCGTCTTTTTCCAAATGTGAAGCTTTTGCCGTAGACAACGGAATATTTCTTTCTACAGGAACAACAGATCAAATTCGCACAAAATACAAAGGACGCCGGGAACTGGATCTGCAGGGAGCGTCTGTTTACCCTGCCTTTAACGATGCACATGCGCATTTTATCCAGGTAGCCCAGGGATTGCGTAACGTGGACCTGCGCGGATGCCTTTCAATTGCGGAAGTCATTGGCCGTCTTAAGAAACACTACGATGAGTACAAACCGGCTTTTCTGGTGGGAGACGGATGGGACCAGACCTTGTGGGAAAACAAGGACCTTCCTTCCAACGACCTCCTGAACCGTTCGTTCCCGGATATTCCCGTATATTTACGCCGAGTTGATTTTCATGCTCTCTGGGTAAACGAAAGAGCCATTGAGCTGGCCGGTCTCCGTCCGGGCGACAGTGGAATAGCCCCCGGAGAAGCCATCCTGACTGCCGACGGACATTTCACCGGTGTTTTCCTGGAAAACACCTATGAACGGATCAATGCCACCATCCCTCCAATGACAGACCGCGCACTGACGGAATGCATCCTGGAAGCCCAGGCATTGTGTTTTTCCTATGGATTGGGGTCTGTATCCGATGCCGGACTGCCTCTGAGGCAAATACTTCTGTTGGATTCACTACAGAAAGCAGGCAGCTTGAAAATTCGAACAGACGTCTGGATGAATCCTTCGGAAGAAAATTTTTCCCGTTTTACCCAACCGTACAGATCCGAAAGACTGGACGTAAGTGCCGTAAAACTCTATATAGACGGGGCATTGGGATCCAGCGGAGCCCTGTTATACGAACCCTACCGGGATGATCCCCATAATTACGGTATGCAGGTAACTTCAGATAAATTCTTTACAGAAGTCTGTCAAAAAGCTTTACAGGGAGGATTCCAGGTGGCCACCCATGCCATTGGTGACAAAGGCGTAGGAAAAGTATTGGATTTGTATGAACCGTTTCTGCAACCCGGCAATGACCTTCGCTGGCGAATAGAGCACGCGCAGGTGGTAGCCCCCGGGGATTTTAAACGTTTTGGCACTTTAGGCGTTGTGCCCTCCATACAGCCCACACACGCCACCTCAGATATGGGATGGGCAGCTGAACGACTGGGGCCTGAAAGGGTAAAAGGCGCCTATGCTTTTCAGGATCTTATAAACGAGTCCGGATGGGCTCCTTTTGGAACCGATGCCCCCGTTGAAAGCATCAATCCGCTCTATACCTTTTATGCAGCCATCTCCAGGATGAACCGGGATTTTTTGCCGGAAGGAGGCTGGCAACCGGAAAATGCCGTATCACGTGAAAATACCCTCCGCGGCATGACCTTTTGGGCTGCCAAAGGCTCTTTCCGGGAAACAGATAAAGGCTCCGTTGAACCGGGAAAATGGGCCGATTTTGTGGTGTGGGGCGATGATCTGATGGTCTTGCCTGTAGAAGATATTCCGGCAACGTCCTGTAAAATGACCTTTGTGGCCGGAGAACAGGTCTTTCCCTAATACTATTTTTCTCCGTACGCCAGGTCCCCGGCATCTCCTAATCCGGGAACTATATAAGATTTCGTAGTCAGTTCCTCATCAATGGCTCCAAGCCAGATAGAAACGTTCTTTTGAGGCAATTTACGGCATAAATACTCATATCCCTCCCTGGATGCTATGGGAGAGACTATATGACAATGTTTGGGTGTTCCTTTCTGCTGAACCATTTCCTGGTAAGCCAGTAAAATGGTCGATCCGGTGGCAAGCATTGGATCGGTCAAAATCAGCACTTTATTTTCAAGATTCGGACTTGCCATGTATTCCAATTGAATGGTGAACTTGTAATTTCTGCCGTATTTTCTGTAAGCGGCAATAAAGGCATTCTGGGCTTTATCAAAGATCTTCAGCATCCCTTCATGAAGCGGCAAACCGGCTCGCAACACCGTGGCCAGGACAATCTGATCTTCCAAAACCTTGCAACTGGAAATACCCAGGGGGGTCTGAACCTCCTGTTCCCTGTAAGCAAGTGTTTTACTGATCTCGTAAGCAAACAAATAACCCAGACGTTCCAGGTTGAAGCGAAAGCGCATGGAATCTTTTTGAATGTTTACATCTCGCATTTCCGCAAGAATGGGATTGAAAAGTGAATCCTTTTCAGTAAAAACATAAGATATCATACCGGGATATTTTTGTCAAAGGTACAAAAGTCCACGGATTTACAACAGACCTTCCTCGGCAAAACTAAAGTACCCTTCTCCCCCTATGACAATATGATCTATTAGTTGCAAATCCACCATCCGGGCGGCTTCCCTGAGGGTGCGCGTCAGCAGGCGGTCCTGGCGTCCGGGTTTTCTGTTCCCTGAAGGATGGTTGTGTACAAGGATGAGTTCGCAGGAAAGTTTATCCAGCGCTTTTTTCAATATCATCCTAATATCCACTATAGTAGCATTCAAACCACCGCTGCTCACCAGTTCCTTTCCCAGGAATTTCCTGCCTGCGTCAAAAAAGAGCACCCAACAAGTTTCGTGGGTAAGGTCTTTCAGCATAGGACTCATGATATCGGCCACTTCCCGGGCCGAGGTTATGGAATCGGGACGGGCCACAGGAACTTGTGCCCTTCTGCCAAGCTCAAAAGCGGCACACAAACTGACGGCCTTGGCACTCCCGATACCGGGAATACGGAGCATTTTGTCTACCGGAGAACGAACAAGGTCATGTAAACAATTCCCGTTTGCCGCCAACAATTCTCTGGCCAGTTCCATCGCGTTTTTTTTCCCGGTTCCCGTTCTTAGCAGAATGGCCAACAACTCGGCATTTGTCAGTGCATCCGTTCCTTTTTCCAACAATCTTTCGCGTGGCCGTTCCTCCCGCGCCCAATCCATAATCTTCAAATTCCCTTCCATAGTCCAAAACAAAAATGCTTCCCAAAATTTGGAAAGCATTCTGTAAAATGAAGGACAATTCGTATAAACTTATGCCAATTTATTGACGTAAGCTGTCAGACCACTTTTAAGATTGCCGGCTTTGTTGTCATGAATGACATTGATCTTAGCCAGTTTATCTATCATAGAAAACACCTTGGGCAGCATAGCCGCGGCAGCTGCTTTATCGGTAGTATTGCGTATGGCCTTTATGGCGTTACGTGTAGTCCGTGCATAATACCTGTTATGAAGACGTCTTTTAAGATTTTGACGGTTGCGTTTTTCTGCTGATGCGTGATGAGCCATTATTCTATGTTTTGTTTTGTAGCCAGTAGGGGAATCGAACCCCTATTGCAAGAATGAAAATCTTGAGTCCTAACCGTTAGACGAACTGGCCGATTTGGGAGCGCAAAGGTATAACGAATTTTCTTTCCTACAAATTTTTTTCCTCTTTTTGCCACTCGAAGGAATAGATTATGGATTCCACCTGGCGTAAATAATTTCTTTTGGGATACCTGGGGGCATATACAAAAGCTTCCAGAACCACTACCTTTTGGTTATCCCGGTCATAGAAACAGTGGCAGACAAAAGGGCCTCCCATGAAATCGTTCTTCACGTCCCACAAACCCCGAATTTCCACGAACTCGCGGTTATTGAAATTCACCCAACGAAATGAAGGCTCTATCAAAGAATTTGTGGTCATGTATGTATTGTCCAGGGGCCCGGGAACTTCTTTTTCCAGTTTCAGGTTTCTTTCTGCTATAATACGGGATAAGGTAAGGTCGTCAGGACTTCTGTATGGATAGGTGTATATGAAAACCCCCTGGGTAGTATAGGTGGTTTCGTAAGCTACCCATATAAAATTATTGGTTTGCTTTTTAATCCGGTAACCGGTTGGAAAATAGGGAGATCCTCCCAGTATGCCGGTAATGGTTTCACGAATTCCTTTTTCCTCAAATTTCTTTGAATTCTCAATTACCCGGTTTCTCTCTGCCTGTTCCATGGCATTTCTCAGGCGATCATTGTTTTCATCTATACATTCCTTAATACTCTCCTGTGTGGGACCGGATAAAGTCACTACTATCTGTGGTGCTGCCCATATATCTTTCTGAATAATCATTTTTGCTTCTTCAAGATCGGGATTTACATTGCAAATAATAATATTCCGGTGCGTCTGAAAAATGGAAGAAAATGCATTGGTGTTTATATTGAACAACGAGAAAAGGGGTTCACGTTGGGGCAAATGAGGAAAATCAATGGCCAGAATTGATCTGAGCGATTGGCCCAGACCCGATTCCCAGACGGGTTTATCCATAACAACGATCACTTCTCCGGCTTTCCCGCTTACGTTCTGTTTTAATTGTGGCCCGTCGGAACATGAACCTAAAATCATGCTTAATAAACCTGTAAATAATACAATTCTTGACCTCATAGTTTATTTGTTGTTTTATGTAAATAATCTGTACAAATCATTCCCGAAAGCCAGGAACATAAGCCCAATTAGAAGGATCATACCTGCAATCTGTGAATATTCAAGGAATTTTTCTGACGGTTTGCGCCTTGTAATCATTTCATATATTACCAAAACAATATGGCCGCCATCCAATGCAGGAATTGGCAAAAGATTCAATATAGCCAGCATAATGGAGAGCCAGGCGGTAATATTCCAGAATATTTCCCAGTTCCACGTCCCCGGGAATATGCTGCCAATGGCAATGAAACTCCCTACGGATTTATAGGCCTCGGTTTTGGGTGAAAAGATCAGCCCCAGTTCTTTTATGTAATTGGCACCTGTCTGGTAGGCTTTTTTGATCCCTGCAGGAAAAGCCTCCAAAAACGAATACTGTTTTACAGTTACCGGTATAAATTCCATTGGATTCACAACGCCTACCATGATCAGTCCGTCAGAGTTAACCTTCAGGGGAACGTTGGCAAGAGTTTCTCCACGCAGTATGCCTGTGTGAACAACTGCTTCTTTGTTTTGTGCCAGTATTTCCTGGACATCCTGTATAGCAAGAGTAGATATTCCGTTCACACTTACTATCCTGTCACCCGGAACCAGACCGGCCAGAACATTGAGCGATGTATCGGGAACAGAAGAAACCACAAAAGGATAACGTAGGGTGAATAAACTCTGGGTATTCAACATTTCCTTGATATAGCCCTGATCGAATCCAAAACGAACGGTATCGGCACCCCTGAGAACCGTGATCACTGCCGGTCTGGTTCGTATCAGATCAACATGAAGGGTGTGCACCGGATCATTGGCAACAGAACGGTCGTCAAAAGCAAGTATCTTATCCCCGTTTTGAAATCCGATCTCCTGAGCCAACGTAGTGCAGTGAATGCCGTACGCGGCATCCTCGGTACGTATGTATTCTTCTCCCCAGGTGAACAGGATCAGCCCGTAAAGCACTATGGCCAGTATCATATTGAATAAAACGCCCCCGAACATGACAAAGAACCTTTGCCATGCAGGTTTACTCCGGAATTCCCAGGGTTTGGGTTCTTCTTTCAGCTGGTCTTTATCCATGGACTCGTCAATCATCCCTGAAATCTTACAATACCCGCCAAAAGGCAACCACCCTATTCCGTATTCTGTATGTGATTTTTTTGGTTTGAATTTTACCAGGCTGAACCACGGATCAAAGAACAAGTAAAATTTATCTACTCGTATTTTAAATAAACGGGCAAAAAGAAAATGTCCCGATTCGTGGATCAGGATTAAAAAAGATAAAGCCAGGATCACCTGGGCAATTTTGATCAATACTTCCATAAAATCAATAACTTGTCAACAAATTTTGTGCCACCTGCTGAGCTTCCCGGTGTGTATCCTCCAATTGCGAATAATCGGGATCGGAAATACGGGGAACAGCTTCCAGTGTTTTGGATATTATTTTGGGAATAGCCGTGAAACCCAGTTTATTATTTAAAAAAGCATCCACTGCCACTTCGTTTGCAGCATTGAGCGCGCAGGGAATGTTACCCCCTTGTTTCATGGCCTGGTAAGCCATTTCCAGGCAGGGAAACCGGTCATAAGGCGGCTTGTGGAACTCCATAGAGCAGAAATGGGACAATTCCATTCTTTTCACATCCGGGAATGCCGGTCTTTTGGGAAAAGCCATTGCGTATAGTATGGGAAGGCGCATATCCGGAGTGCTCATTTGCGCTTTGACGGTTCCATCCGAGAACTGGACCATGGAATGGATAAGGGACTGTGGATGGATGAGCACTTCAATGCGTTCAAGGGGTTGACCAAAAAGCCAATAGGCTTCGATCACTTCCAGCCCTTTGTTCATTAGTGTAGCTGAATCCACCGTCACCTTTGCGCCCATGTTCCAGGTAGGATGATCCAGGGCCTGATCCCTGGTAATTGAGTCCAGTTGATGGCTTGTGTATTTAAAGAAAGGGCCTCCGGATGCTGTCAGTATTATTTTTTCTACTGTCGCTTGTTCTCCCTGCAAACACTGAAATATGGCAGAATGTTCGCTGTCAACGGGTAAGAGTGTGTTTTTTTGCAGATAAGCCAAGCGCATTACCAGGTGACCTCCGGCCACCAGGCTTTCCTTATTGGCCAGGGCCAGTACTTTCCCGTTTTGTAAAGCGGCCAGTGTGGGTGCCAGGCCGGCAAAACCCACCAGGGCATTGAGTACCATATCCACGGATTCCCACTGCAGTACTTCAGTAATGGCGTCTTTTCCGCACAGGACTTTTATGGAAGATCCTTTAAGGGCCTCTCTGACTTCACGACAGGCTTCTTCTTGTGTTATAACTACGGCGGCCGGTTTGAATTCCAACGCCTGACGGATCAGGGTCTCTGAAGACTTTCTGGCAGTCAGGACTTCTGCCTTAAAAAGCGCTGGATACCTTCGTATCACATCCAGTGCCTGTCTGCCTATAGAACCTGTTGAACCGAGAAGTGCAATGCGTTTCAATAAATCCATGTTAAAAATTGATGTAATCTGCCGGATCCAGGGGTATTCCCTTATGCCAGAGTTCAAAATGCAAATGGTATCCGGTAGAATAGGTGCCCTCTTGTCCTATAACAGCCACGGCAGATCCTGCCGTAACAGGATCTCCTGTTTTCCTGAATAATTGAGAACAATGCTTGTATATGGATAACAAATTGTTTTCATGTTGGATCTGGAGTACGTATCCAAATTCTTCGGTCCACGAGGCAAAACTTACCGTTCCGTCCAAAACGGCATAGATCACTGAATTTTCCGGTGCTACGATATCTAGGGCAAAATGGTTATCGGCAGCACTGAATTCAGAAGTTACTATACCTTTAACCGGAGGAAAGAAATGAAGTCCTTCTATCTGAATGTTACGACCCTGAACGTTTTCCTGATATTCCTGCTCCCGTTGCTCGGCCTGTGCCCTTAACAGCGAATCTTCCCGTGACCGCCCTCCAACCGTAAACTCGGGTATCCCGGAAAACTGTCCTTTGGGAAGGATCTCTTCCGGAGTCATGGGATCCTCATCGGCAAGGACTCTTTGCAGATTGACCAAATGGATCTCCCACAGATGAATGACTTTTTCCAGGGAATCAGCCCTCAGGGCATTGTTCATCATCACTTCCCGTGTTTTTGCATTCGGATACCCGGGGATCAGCTCCCGCATGGGAGTATAAATAAACACCAGGACCACACAAGTCACCAAAACGAGTAACAAGCCCAAAACTCCTAATATAAGATTAATGACAGAAAATTCGACATTGATCACCTGCTTGTGGGATTCTATATCAAAGACTCCGAAGATATATCTTTCTCTAAGTGCTTTCTTCCTGGATTTGTTCGATGCCATAGATCTGCTTTGGTGTGACAAATGTACGAATGATTTTCCAAATTGTGTTACCTTTGCAGCATGGGACGGATCATGGGTATTGACTATGGCCAGAAACGCGTGGGATTGGCCGTTAGTGACCCTTTAAACCTCTTTGCCACACCTCTGCAAACTGTAACGGTAGACAAAGTAACCGATTTTTTAAAAGAATATACTACTTCTGAACCGGTAGATTTGTTTGTAGTGGGTTATCCAAAACACTTAAACAATACGCCGTCCCAAAATGCCCCGCGCGTAACTGCTTTTGTCACTCATTTGAAGCGAACCTTTCCGGCTATTCCGGTAGTACTGGCAGATGAACGGTTTACTTCAAAAATGGCTTTCCAGGCCATGATAGACGGAGGTGTGAAAAAAAAAGACAGAAGGAATAAAGCAACAATTGATAAAATAAGTGCCGTACTCATTTTACAGGAGTACCTCCAAAACAACACATTATGATATTGCCGATATATATTTACGGATCTTCAGTTCTAAAACAAAAAGCACAGGACATCTCTCCGGATTACCCCAATCTGGACCAATTGATCAGTGATCTGTGGGAGACCATGTATTATGCCGATGGGGTTGGACTGGCCGCTCCCCAGATAGGCCTTTCCATACGTATGTTTGTTGTTGACGGAAAGGACCTTTCAGAAGACCGTCCCGAATTGAAAGATTTCAAAAGGCTGGTCATTAATCCGCGTCTGTTGGAAGAAAGTCAGGAGACAGTGGTTTACCAGGAGGGCTGTTTAAGTATTCCCAAATTATACGCGGATGTGGAACGTCCCGAAAGTATAAAACTGGCTTATTTGAATGAAAAATTTGAGCCTGTTGAAGAATGGTTTCACGGTATGGCGGCCCGTATGGTTGAACATGAATATTCACATCTGGAAGGGGAACTTTTTGTAGACCGCCTGCCTCCCATTCGCAAAAAAATGATCCAAAGTAAATTACGCGCCATGACCCGCGGAGAAGTAGATACATTTTACAAAACAAAGATCGTTAAATAAATATGGGTGCCTTTCACGCATACGACATCCGGGGGGTTTACAACAAAGACCTGATACCACAGGATGTTTACAAAATTGGGTTTTTCCTGCCTCAGTTACTCAAAACAAAACGAATCGCGGTCGGCCGGGATTGCCGGGAATCTTCTCCCGAAGTATTCCAATACCTGGTAAAAGGACTTTGCGATGCGGGAGCCGATGTATACGACCTGGGACTGACCACTACACCTATGGTCTATTATGCTACTGCAAGACATCATTTTGACGGTTCGGTACAGATCACAGCCTCCCACAACGGGGCAGAATACAACGGTCTAAAGGTATCCGGTCGCGATGCCATGCCCATAGGGTATGACAACGGACTCAATTTTCTGGAAGATTGCGTTTTGCATAACGAGGCAATACGTATGGGGGAAAGAGGGCGCGTAATCCCGCTGGATCTGAACCTGGAATATTTTAACTACCTGTCTGCCAACGTTCCTCGTTTGGAAAAACTCCGGGTAGGAATTGACGTATCCAACGGTATGGCAGGATTGTTTATAAAAAAACTCCTGGGGATTGATAATGTTTTTTACATAAATGAAACGCTGGACGGACGTTTTCCCAACCACCCCCCCAATCCACTCATTCCGGAAAATATTAAACAGTTGCAACATCTGGTAAAAGAGAAAAAGTGTGATATCGGGATCATTTTTGACGGGGATGCGGACCGGGTGATGTTTACAGATGAACACGGAACATTTATCTCTCCGGATCTTATCATCGCTCTTTTGGGACATCATTTCCTGGACGGATCGCCTGCAAGGGTTCTCCAGGATATCCGCTCTTCCAAAGCTGTGGGAGAATACCTGAAACCGATGGGAGCCCAAATGCACACATGGCGTGTAGGCAGAGCTTATGCAGCGCCCAGGCTCAAAGAGATTGATGGTGTTTACGGCGGGGAACTTGCCGGGCATTATTATTTTAAAGATTTTTATTATTCCGACAGCGGACTTCTGGCAGCACTGCTAGTTCTGGACGTCCTGGTCAAAATGAACAAACCGCTTTCCGGGATCATCCGTTCCATTAAAAAATACGAAACTTCCGGTGAAATCAATTTTCGGATCGAAAAAAAACAGGAAGCCATGGATGCCCTGAAAGCCTACTTTACCGCACAGGAAAAACCCGCTGCCTTCTTTTATTTTGACGGTTACCGTATTGAATTCACGGATTGGTGGTTCAACGTCAGACCTTCAAATACAGAACCTTACCTGCGCTTTATTGCCGAGGCTTCCGGTCAATCCTTATTGGAAGCCAAACTGGATGAAATGAGAAAAGTGCTTGCCCCTTATATTAACTCCTGATGAAACGGTTTACCAGCCTTGACATATTGCGCGGGCTGTCCATCTTTGGGATGGTGTTCTCTGCCATTATTCCATATGGCGTGCTGCCGGCCTGGATGTACCACATTCAAAATCCACCTCCCGAGCATACCCTGGACATGGGAAGCTTCGGACTGGGATGGGTAGACCTTGTTTTTCCCGTTTTCATCTTTTGTATGGGAGCGGCTATCCCATTTGCCTTCAGAACAAAATGGAAAAGATCGGGAAAAGATACGCACCGTGATATGAAAGACATAGGAGAACGGTTTCTCATGTTACTGGCTTTTTCGTTTTTGTGCAACCTGTTGCAACCCTCGTTGCCCGGATTCTGGTCAAACTTTTTGATCCTGGCGGGTTTCGCATCTTTATGGCTCATTTATGTAAAAGGTGCCTCCATAAAATTCCGGATCGCAGGATGGACTGTTTCACTAGGCTTGCTGGCGCTTTATGCTTTTATATTTGACATTCAAATGACACTCTTCAGCAGGAATATCATTATTCTTTTACTGGCGTTTTTATATTTATTCGGAGCACTGATATGGTATTTTACCCGCGATTCTGTAAAATGGCGTTTGGTCGCTTTCCTGGGAGTGATCCTGGTGAGCCTGGTGTCCCGCTGGGTAGGCTTTGACGGCATTCTTTATGCTAACAAAAACATTTCCTGGCTGTTGAATATGGAAGAGATCAATTTCCTGATGATTCTGTTACCGGCCACCTGGATAGGAGACCGTTTTTACAATTTATTGCAGGAAGATGAAACCGTCATGGACCGAAAAGGGATCCTGACACACGTAGTTTTTTGGGGCCTGTTACTTCTTGTTGTTTGGATTTGCGTAAGCAGTTATAACCGCTGGCTTTTGGAAGGAAAATTTTTTACCATTATTGCCCTTACGGGGCTCGTGCTGCTGATGAGAAAGACAGCTCCCAAACACCTTCCTTTCCTTTACCTGTCTGGATTACTTATCCTTACAGGACTATGGATAGAAAGATTTGAACCGGGACTCACAAAAGTTCCCTGTTCCTTTTCCTATTGTTTTGTAAGCGGCGGCGTTGCCATTCTGTTGCTTCTCTGGCTGCATTACCTTTCAGAATTTTTCCCAAGGGGCTTTCTATCTAATATTTTCTCAGGAGCCGGAGCCAATCCGCTGATGAGTTACGTGGCACACGGCATGTTTGTTGTTCCGGTTATGAGGATAACCCAATTACAGAAAGTGTATCAATGGGCCAGACCGGAAGATTTTCCCTGGATTGGCACCTTGAGTGCTTTTATTGTTGTATTGCTTACCATGTGGCTGGTTTCACTGGTTTCCCGCAAAAAGATCTACTGGCGTGCCTGATCAAGTAAAAACATTAGCACTGGATAAGGAACATATCCCAAAACTTCTGTTCCGTTATGCCATGCCGGCCATCATCTCAATGACTGCGGCCAGCATATACAATATTGCCGATGTGATGTTCATCGGACGTGGCGTGAATGCCCTCGCAATCGCAGGACTATCCCTCACTTTGCCGCTGATGAACATTTCTGCGGCTTTTGGTTCCATGATAGGAGTAGGTGCCTCTACCCTGATCTCGGTAAAACTGGGTCAGAGAGACATGCCAACGGCAGAGGTGGCACTGGGCAACGCGGTAACCCTGAATGCTGTCATTGGAATTCTTTATTCAATCATTGCCCTGATCTTTTTGAAACCCACCCTGTTGTTTTTCGGGGCAAGCGAACAGACCTTACCCTACGCCAGGGAATACATGCAGATCATTTTAATGGGGAATGTGATAACACATGTATACCATGGATTGAACGACAACCTGCGTGCAAGCGGTTACCCTAAAAAGGCTATGTTAGCCACCCTTATCGCCGTAGCAGCCAATCTTGTCCTGGATCCGCTGTTTATTTTTGGGTTCAATTGGGGCATCCGCGGAGCCGCACTGGCAACGGTACTGGCCCAAGCAGTGGCCCTGAGCATCTTGTTGCGTCATTATTCCAGGCAGGACTCTCTTTTGCATTTTAAGAAAGGAATATTTGCCATCCGTAAAGGAATGCCTAAAAATATTATTTCAGTGGGACTGGCACCTTTTCTGATGAACGTGGTCAACAGCCTGGTGATCATCATAATAAACCGCTCCTTTTTTGAATTCGGAGGCGATTATGCCGTTGGAGCGTACGGTATTGCCAACCGCATGGTTTTTCTTTTTATTATGATCATGTTCGGATTCAACCAGGGGATGCAACCTCTGGTAGGATTTAATTACGGCGCACAACAATACAAAAGGGTTACCGACATCTTCAAACTTACATTTTTATGCGCTTTATGTGTAAGCATCCTGGCATTTATTATTGCACAATTTTTCCCCGAAGCTGCTGTCAGCCTATTTACAAACGACCCCACCCTGGCACGTCTGACAGTTGAAGGATTGCACATAGACCTTTCCGTGTTCCCGCTGGTTGCACTTCCCCTGGTTACTTCCAACTTTTTCCAGGCAATAAGAAAACCGGGTAAAGCCATCTTCTTATCACTTACCCGCCAGGTAATATTTCTGATCCCTGCCCTGCTTATACTTCCCCGCTTTTTTGGCGTGACCGGTGTATGGGCAAGTATGCCCGTATCCGATGCGGCATCGTTCATTGTAGCTGCAATACTTATTACAAAACAAATGAAAGAATTCAGGAAACATTATGAACTCAAAGGATAGAATTATTGTATCCCTTGGCCGCCAACTGGGCAGCGGCGGCTATTTTGTAGGAAAGATGATAGCATCGGCTTTGGGTCTTTTCTTCTACGACAAAGAATTGCTTTATCAAGCCGCCAAAGAAAGCGGGCTGTGTGAAGAGGTTTTTGAGAAAGCAGACGAAAAAGTTTCTCAGGGATTATCCCGCGTGCTAAATACCCACGATTTTTTTGGCGGGGCTTTTTTTGATCCTCAGAATGCCACTCTTTCACGGGATCATATTTTCAATATCCAATCGCAAGTTATCCTGAAACTTGCAGAAGAACAACCCTGCCTTTTTATTGGTCGCTGTTCAGATTACATTTTGCGGGACAATCCCCAAATGCGCAGTTTATTCATCCATGCGCCCCTTTCCTTGCGCATTGCCAACGTTGCGGAACGCAGGGGAATTTCCCGTGATGAAGCCGAGTCTTTCATTACCCACGAAGAAAAAAAACGGGCGGCGTACTACAATTACTTCACAGGAAAAGAATGGGGAAAAGCCGATTCTTATCATTTTACACTGGATGCCGGGGTACTGGGTGTTGAAGGATGTGCCCGCGCGGCTGTCAATCTTATCCGTGAAAGCATGAGGTGAAAAGAGTCTGTTTCAGGTTTTTTCTCTATCTTTAACTGATATTATAATAACCTGTATATGAAAAGATTTCACGCCATTCTCCTGGTGATTATTCCGGGAATGATCATCAGCGGATGTACGGGACTTTTCGGATGGAAAAACTACGAAGGTTCGGAACAGTTCCGGGAAGACGTGGCCGTTTTTGCCGATTACGCCGTCCGTAAACAATTCATCACGCTTTACTATCTGAAAGCCACCTCGGACAATTTTTCCCGTAACATGCTCAAAGGGACTGTAAGCCGTGAGGAATATGATGTTTTCTTTGGCAAGGTAGCGGAAATGGCTCCTTACATAAAAGAATACGAAGCAGCGTTCAAAAACCTTGAAAAATCAGGGATATTAACCTCGGTCAATACCAAAGGAATCATTCAGTCGGGTAAGAATTTTCTTTCCTGGATTACGGGCAGTGGGGAAAACAGCCGCAACCGGATCCTGAAAGTGGCTTCCAACCTGCCTGCCGAACAGCGTACGGATCTCTACAACAACCTTCGCTCCGATTGGAAAGGGAAGGTTTCCGGCGAAAAAGATTTTTGGAACAAGCTGGAAAAAGGGGACCTTGACAACCAGGCATCCCAGATGTACAATGATTTCTACCACAACAATATGGATTTTGCCGAGACATCCACTGACAAAGGGCTTACCATACAAAAAATCTTTGTGGTAGAAGGATCCAAAGGCGTTGAAGCCGGATCGGAACTGATGGTGGACGTGCTGCAGACTACCACTTCATTTGTCAGCGGTCCCGATGCGGGCGATGTGGGAGAAATGACCCTGGACATTTACAATGCCTCGACCGGGGCAAACACCTCGGAAATTTCCCAGGAATTGACACAGAACATCAACGGGATGGACCCCCAGGATCCCACCGTTAAAGAACTCGGGGCAGGATACGCCGCAAAAATGGCTGCCATCATTAAAGAGATCAACGATGTGGCTAAAACCGATGCGGAAAATGCACCGGGCACCAACCGGTCCTTTGTCTTTGTGGAAGACGACGACACGGAAAGCAAAGCCGATATTGTCGTTGCACAGAATCCGTCCAGCACCTCCACTTCTATGGCTTCCATTTACGTTACCATTGGTAACATAATTGATGAAGGTGAAAAATTCATTTACACCATTTTGAATAAAGGGAAATGGCTCATTTCAGCCGTAGACGCAGACGGAAACAAATCCACAAAAGAAGTGGACGTTCCTGCCGGGGATGTTATTCTGGTAACACTAACGACTACACCCTCCGGTAAAGAGGATGATGAACCTTCCGGAGATTATTCGGACTGGATCGCCATCTCCTCTGAATACACTTTTCTGAAAGCATATCCTTCGTTTGCGGGTTCATGTACTTTTGTGGACTACTCAACCGACAATTTGTTTTATGAAATGGTCGTGATCAGGGCAAAAAACGGAGATGCAGACAATTACCTTTCAACCATTAAAAGCAAAGGTTACACAAAACAGAACAACGGGTCCTATATGAGTCCCAACCGAATAGGAGATTATTGGTGTTACGTTGGCTTTAATCCAAGCAGTCAGTCGGGATATACTGACATTTCGTTCAAAGGTTTGAAATAAAGAAGTCACAGGCCTTCGGGAAGAAGAAGTTCAATATGACGGTCTTTGTGACTGACAGAAAGTATGAAATCCTTATGAAAGGGCAATAGTTTTATTTCCCCTTCGAATTCCAGTTCCAGGCATGGATTCCCGGGATAGTCATAAAAGCCGGAAACAGATCCTTTTAGGTTTTTCTCAGCCGGTGTTCTGGCAGTAAACGAATAACCCACAAAATCCAAACCGCTGTCCATAGGTTGTTCGTCCTGGATTTTACAGAGAATCGTTTGTCCCACCCATTCTCCGGCCAGAGGTTCGTCTAAATAATTTTCAAAACAAACAATTGCTTTGTCATTTCCCTTGAACTGGAGCCGGGTGAAATAAAAAGGAACCGGTATGCCATCCACCAGGATGAATACCGGTTCTTCTTTGTTCAATTGGTCAATAATGTTTTGGGGAACGTCAGGATGGATCTTTAAAAGTAATTCGCCTTCCTTTCCGAAGGTTTTCCTCACCGTTGCCAGTGCAAGAAACCTTTCCTTTCCCATATCATTATTCGTTTGCAGCGTTATCCTCTTCTTCAGTTTCAGGAACGGCTGTTCCTTCAATTTCAGCGATGGTTTCTTCTGCTTTTGCAGCTGCCTGGGCGGCTGCTGCAGCCAGTCTGGCTGCTACTTCTTCACGTTTTGCCAATAAGGCTGCGGCACGCTCTTTATTTACCTTAGCTTCTGCTTCAAGGCGTTGTTTCATTTCTTCGCGTGTCTCCTGTTCCAGTTTGCCTTTCTTTGCGGCAACTTTGGCTTCTTTTTCCTGCATCCATGCTTCCCACTTTGCATCTGCCTGTTCCTGTGTCAATGCACCTTTTGCCACACCTTCCTGTAAATGTTTTTTCAGTAGGACTCCCCTGTAAGAAAGGAGTCTGCGTGCGGTAAGTGTAGGCTGTGCCCCTGTATTGATCCAGTAAAGGGCTCTTTCCTGGTCCAGGGTAATGGTTGCTGGATCGGTATTGGGATTATAAGTCCCCAGGGTTTCAATCAACCGACCGTCGCGCGGTGCGCGGGAATCTGCTACTACAATGTGAAAATAAGCGTGATTCTTTTTGCCATGGCGGGCAAGACGAATTTTTACTGCCATAAATCTTTGTTTAAGTTACTGAATAATGTTAACTTCCTTATCTTCCCGAGAAAAGGTCCGCAAAGATATGTGTTTTTACGGGTTTGGCAAAATTTTTATCAGAAACGTGAATTCCTGCCGCTTCTTCCCGGACCGTTACCGTTTGAACGATTGGCCGGATACTGACGGTTCCTTCCGCCAATCCCGGGAAGTGCATCGTACACTTTTTGCTGCTCCCGTGTAAGAAGAGCCTTTACCTGATCACGGTGGGCATCCCTTGCGTCTATCATTTTCTGACGGATATCTGTCTTCATACTTCCGTCCCTTGTAGAACGGCGGCTGTTGCGTAACTGATCGATCTCAGCTTTATGGGCAGTTTCCAATGCCGTGATCTTCTGGATTTGATCCTGTGTCAGATCGGGAATTTCATTGATGCATGTCTGGTAATTGTTGTTGTAGGCAACATTTCTGTTACCCCTGCCTCTCTGGGCAAAAACGGTCATTGATGTCATCAGCATCAAAGCTGTAATAAGAATGGTTGTTGTTTTCATAGCTTCAATTATTTAATGGTTTGTTTGCCTGTAAGACACCAACAAACCATAAAAACTTGCGCAAGTGACCAAAAAACATCAACAGGATTTCCTGTAACAATCCAGAAGCTTTTTTTGCAGGTTTTGTTTTGCCCTGAATATCAGGGACTCCACAGAAGACACCGACACCTTCATCACTTCGGAAATTTCTTTATAGGAAAGATCGTCGTACTTGCTCAGTACAAAAGCTTTTTTCTGCTTGGCAGGAAGAGAATCTATTGCCTGTTCCAGTATCTTTTTCTTCTCTTTATTCTGCAGGACCTCTTCCGGCCCGTCGGTTCCATGAGCAGCCAATGCATCATTTGGTGGGGTTCCCGATAATGATAAAGCCCTGTGTTTTCGGTTATCTCTTATAAAATTCAACGATTTGTTCAACGCAATCCTGTAAAGCCAGGTGGAAATTTTCGCGTCGGCACGAAACTTCCTTATAGAACGCAATACTTCAATAAAAACTTCCTGGGTAACGTCATCGGCATCCGCCGGATCATGCAACACACCCATACAAGTACGAAACACCATCTGTTGGTATTGCTCCACCAGCTCCCTGAACGCATTTTCATCGCCCTTCAGTAATCTGTCTGTAATATTTGTGTCCAATGTTCTCAAAAAAACAATATATTTGACACAGTAATCGGAAAATACTTGTGCCTTTACGGTATTTTTCTCTATACGAACGCAAGTTTTTCCGTTATGATGTGTCAAACATACAAAATATAAGAAAATGGACTGCAAATCAACGGAAAAGAAATTGATCTTCTTTATTGAAAACTCCCTTTACCCGGAGGACGCCGTTGTTGTTGCCGCTCACTTGGAACAATGTCCGGATTGCCGCGCTAAACTGGAGTTTCTAAAAGAGGTATTGGCTCAGGCCGACATCCAAAAGACCATTGAAAACAAACCCTTTTTATTTACTCGTATTCAAGGCCGTTTAGCGAATGCTGAAACACACAAAACAAAAAGGATTTTGCGACCGTTGGCAATTGCCATTGCCCTGGTCATAGGCGTATTCTCAGGCATATTGCTGGGACAATTCACTATGACCCCGAACACAACAGATCAGGAGCGTGAAGTCGCCTATCTGTTCCAGGACCAGGAAATTGAAAACATGGAATCCCTGCTTCTTGAAGACGACTTTTAAAAACCATCGTTATGGGTAAATATTCAAAAACAATCTTGATCGTCCTGGCGGTTTTTCTGCTAGGGATCAATATTGCCGTCATAATAACATACAGGACCCATCTGAAAAATGATGAAGAAGCACTGGAACAGATAGAAGATATCCCTGCCCGGCAATTTGGAAATTTCATTGCACAGGAGCTGGATCTGGATGCTTCCCAACAAGAACAATTCAGGGATTTCCGCCGTGTGTACAACCGTTCTGCAAACAGGACCCTGATGGCCATGAACGGCGTCAGAAGCCGGATGGCCCGGGAACTGCGGTCCGTGGATCCGGACAGGGATCAACTGGATCAACTTGCCGGAGAACTCGGCGAAATGCACAAAACATTAAAGATCCTGACATTCGATTATTATTGCAATATGCAAAGTGTTCTAAGGCCGGAACAACAGGAAAAACTGTCGGTTTTATTCCAGTCTATGCTTTCTGCCCCGGTTCACAGATCAGATCGTAATCCGCGCGGTGAAAGATCAAAAAGACAATTTTAACCTCAGGTAAATATTTCGTCCCGGTTCCACGCTTATGTCTCCCCGGTTGGTGGAAAGATGGTTGGTATAACGATTGTTGGTAATGTTGTCAATCCCTGCAAAAAACTGCAGTCCAACAGGTCCCAGGTACATTGTTTTTGTATTCAATGCGGCATCTAACCGGTAATATCCCGGTGTTTCTTTTTCTCCTTCAGCAATTTTATCCTGACGAGCGGCTCCAAAGACGGAAAACTCCAAAGAGCCCAGGCCGGAATTGGTATACCGTAAACCCAAACGCCCGTTTAACGGCGGAATGAGCGGAAGGTTACCGTCTGTTTCCAGGGCCATACCGCGAACATAGGCTCCCGAACCGAACAACACAAAATCAGTGCTGAAATTATAGGCAAATTTCATATCAAACCCATACAATAAGGCTTTTCTCACATTGGCGTTGATCAGTGCGGGTATCGTTTGAGGGTCTGATTCGGAAGTAAGCCTGTAAACAAATTCTCCCGGCTGTTCCACGATCATATTGGTAATACGGTTCACAAACAGATCTGCCTGCAGGTTAAACTTTGATTTCCATACTCTCAGTCCCAGGTCAACCGAATAGGATTTTTCAGGTTCCAGTGACGGATCTCCCAGCCGGACAAAATTTCCCAGGTCAATGTATTTGAAACGCTCTTCAAGTGACGGAGCCCTGAAAGCCCTGGCCAGATTCAGCGAAAGATCAACATCTTTAACAAGCCTGTATAGCAAACCGGCATTAGCACTCCAGGACATACTGTTTTCTTTTCCCGCCGGGAAAGTAATCCGTTGCGTGGGAGGATTATCATTCCGTTCCCCGTTGATACTGATATAATCCACGTCTACACCCTGTTCGTTTTTGATCAGGATACCGTCAAACCGGCCTCCCAGGATTAAGGTCAGCTTGTCATCCAGAAAACGCGTTTCATTCTGAAAAAACAAACCGGCACTACTGAAACTCGATTCGGGAATAGGAGTTTCACCCCGGATAATGTTGTTGGTCTTCAGGATATCTCCGGCAGGGTTCAAAACCTCTACCGTGATATGTTTTTCCCTTCCTGTGGTGAGTTTGCGTCCCCAAACATCCACTCCGGCTATTAATACATTATTGGCTGTCAGATCCCATGTGCTTTGGAGCTGGACCCCGTTTGTCAGATGTTTTCCGAAAGGGTAAAACACCTCCGGAGTCGTACGTTGAATATTCCCGTTGGGTAGTGTCGCATTGGTCACCGTATTGGGTTCCAGCGATACATCCCTGACAATGTACTGGGTAAAATATTTGAGTTCCAGTGCAGAGAGTTTTTCTGTAATACCGGTTATGGAATAACTGGCAGAAAGTAAATGGCGTCCTATGTCGGTATAAGTTGCCGTAGACGGACCGGGGAAAGCGCTTCCTCCGGGGATCCCGACATCTGTTGACCAGTTTCTCTGGTATTGGATCCTGAATAAATGATTGGCAAGAGGTTTTACGCCAAGTTTTGCCGAGATGTTGTCCGTGGTATAATGGCTGTTGGGCAGGATGCCATCAGGAGTGCGCAGATCGCCTGCTTTGGCATACGTCCCGCCGAGGGTTAAATACCATTTTTTTGAACCAGCGCTGATTGATGCATGGTTGGAAAACAACCTGTTTACCGAGGCAAAACCGGAGATAACATCTCCCTTCACATAAGGTTTTGCAGCGAAATGACCTTTTTTGGTAATAATATTCACTATACCGCCCATGGCTCCTGTTCCGTAAAGGGAAGATTGCGCCCCTTTTATAATTTCCACGTGATCAATATCATTCACATCTATCATACTGAATGAAGCGGTCAAATCAGTAGCTGTTTCCACCCGGTTCCCGTCAACAAGAATTACAAGCCGGTCTTCTCCGAATCCCCTAATATTTATATTGGTAGCCCAGACTCCGTCGCCTCCCCTGGATACGCCCGGTTCATCTTCCAACACATTGGACAGGGTAAGAGCCGAACGTTTCAGGTACTGGGTGGAATCCACAACAGCCATGGATACGGGCAGATCTTTAATTCTCCTGTCAATCCGCAGGCTGGTAACGACAATTTCTCCCAGATCTACCGGAACCGGAATTGTATCGTTTTCATTTTGGCTGTAACCCGATGACAGAGAGGCCATCAAAAAAAAGACTGTGGCAAGGGTAATGGAAAATTTCTTCATTCTATATATTCTTTAAAAGTACCGACTTTACCTGTATTCCCTTCAAACGGCCTAAACTGCCGGTCAGGGATCCGATCTGATCTGTGGTACCTTCAAGAATAAGGGAAATAAGACTCTTGCCATTACTTCGAGGAAGACCTTGTCTTCCCAGAATAATGTCAGCATGTTGCGAGAGTATGTCGTTCAATAAGGCGACATGCTCATGGCTGTTGATCTGAATGATTACGGTTCCTACTCTCTTTTCCATCAGAATACCTCCGGATTAGATTTTTTGATTCGTGTCTTCCTTGACCGGGACTATCCCTTCATCTCAGTATGGACACGATGATAATTATTTGACGACAAAGATAAAACATTTTTCCCGGCTGCAATAAATTGTTCTATTTTTGTTAAAATTTCCGATCATGCGCGTTTTATCCGTTTTATGTATACTGTCTGTAATCTTGCTGGCAAATTGCACCAACAGGACCGGTAAGAATGATCAGAAAACAGTTGTGACCATAGCTACACTTAAAGGACCCTCAGCCATGGGAATGATCAAATTTATTGACAGCCTTGAACATATTGAAAACCCGGGTATTAAGATTGATATAGTTAATGAGCCCATACAGGTCCGGAAAATGATGCTTGACGGGAAGGCGGATTTTGCTGTACTTCCAACGACCATGGCCGCCATAACATATAATAAAGGACTGGAATACAGGCTCATAGCCATTCCGGTATGGGGAACACTCTTTTTGTTCGGCAACGACAGCACCATTACCCGTTGGGAAGACCTTCGGCATAAAAAAGTTCACGTTATGGCCCGGGGAATGACTCCGGATGTTCTTTTTCAGTATCTACTGGAAAAGCACGGCCTCGATCCCCAAAAGGATATCACACTGGATTACAGTTTCCCCACCCATATTGACCTGGCCAATGCCGTTGCCGCAGGCAAGGCGGAACTCGGCGTAATTTCAGAACCGTTGGTCAGCCTGGTCATACAAAAAAACAAACAGGTCCGTGCGGTTTTTGACCTGAACAGCGAATGGGAAAAGATCCAGGGATCTCCTATTGCCCAAACAGCCCTGCTGGTAAAGAATGATCTTATTGAAAACAACCCCCGCCTGGTGGAGGAAGTACTGGACGATTATGAAAAATCTTCCCGGTGGGTCAATCAAAATCCGGACAGTGCCGCTGTTTTAATTGCCGGATACGGAATTCTTCCCAATACAGAAGTCGCCCTCCAGGCCATTCCCGGATCGGGGTTGCGTTTTGTCAGGGCCAGGGAGATCCGTCCTCAGATCACGGATTATCTGAACGTGTTTTATAATATGAATCCTCTGATAATCGGAGAAAAAATGCCCGATGAAACGTTTTATTACTAAAAAAAGGCTCCTTAATATAGCTTCCGTGCTTTTTTTACTGGCAGTCTGGAAGATCCTTGCACTATATTTCCATTCTGCCTTTATTATACCTCAGCCTGAAGACACATTTCTGACAGTACTGCAATTGTTCACGGACAAAGACTTTTTAGTTGTAGCCGGAAGTACCGTTCTAAGAGGGCTCGTTGGTTTTATAATATCTTTCTTTTTAGGACTTGCAACCGGGATCATTGCCGGGATCAGCCCGGGGTTCAATGCATTTATCACTCCGTTATTGGTAACGGTCCGGTCGGTTCCAGTCATCTCACTCATACTTCTGGCCCTGATCTGGTTTGATCCCGGAACAGTACCCGTTTTCATAGCGTTACTTACCATGTTTCCCTTTATCTGTACCAACGTATCCGACGGTATAAGGAGCGTAGACCCGGGATTGGTTGAAATGGCTGTTTTTTATAAAGTGAACAAACGCAGGATCATTACCGGTGTATACCTGCCGGCCATTGTTCCTTTTATTATTAGCGGGGCGTCCAGTGCCATGGGGATCGGATGGCGGGCTATCATAATCGGGGAAGTACTCAGCCAGCCTGTATACGGTATTGGCACCAGGATGCAGATTGCACAAACATTTTTGAACGTAGATGCTGTAATAGCCTGGACATTGATAGCCATATTGATAAGCTTTGTTTTTGAAAAAATGATACGCTGGGGAGAACGTAAAATTGAAAAATGGAGGGTGGGATCATGAGCCTTCTGATACGGAATCTTAACAAATCATTCAAAGATGTGGTGGTTCTTCAGGATTTTGAAGTCACATTTCCCGAAGATACCATTACCTGTATGCTGGGACCGTCGGGTTGCGGAAAAACAACATTGCTAAATATTATCGGTAATTTAATTCCGCCAGATTCGGGAGAATTGATAGGTTTCGAAAACAAAGTGTTTTCCTATGTATTCCAGGACCCCCGCTTGTTGCCATGGAAAACGGTCCGGGGTAATATTGAGTTTGTTTTAAGTCGGGAGATGCCTTCCGATGAAAGAGAAAAGCATACGGAACAACTTATAAAACAAGTTGAACTGGACGGATTTGCCGGTTTTTATCCATCTCAGTTGAGCGGGGGTATGCGTCAACGTGTCTCCATAGCCAGGGCGTTTGCCTGTCCTTCGGATATCATCTTGATGGACGAACCCTTAAAAGGACTTGATGCCGGGCTGAAAAAGAATCTTATCAATTGGTTCCTTAAACTCTGGAAGACCGATCGTCGCACCGTAATATTCGTAACACACGATGTAGATGAAGCACTACTGTTGAGCGACCGGGTGATTGTTCTTAGCCAACCCCCAACCAGGATTCTGACTCATATGAACATTGAGCAACCCGCCGGAGAACGCGATCCCGGCTCTGAGCATTTACTAAAGATCAAACAGGAGTTATTGAATGCCGTTACAATCCGTTAAACAGCAGTAACAGCAGACCCACCACCAATCCCACGCCCATATTGATCAGTTTTACCTTAACAAAATCTTTCTTTGACTCGGCAAAAAGAGGAAGCATGCCATGCCCGTCCTGCACAATACTGTTTGCCAGCAAAATGCTGAAAGGCAAAAGACCCTGGGAAAACAGAGTCACAAAGATCATTTGAGGACCCGAGTCCGGTATCAGCCCAATCAATACGGCAAAAAGCAGGATAAGGTAGATATTGTTTTGCATCAGGTTGGTCAGGGTCAGACTGGACTGTATAAAATACAACAGGATGAAAGCTCCCCAGGTCCACAGGAAAATGCGCAATAAATGCTTTTTCAGCACATGCCCGTACAAGTGTTCTTTCAAGAAATGCTCCGGTACTGTTAAAAACACAAACAACAAAAACGACAACCCTGCCAGCAGTGTGATCTTCATCCAGCTCCATGTTTCAGGACCAATTACACCCAACGCAAACAACACAATCAGCAACACTGTGGAAAGAAGTAGTAAGGCACGTTCAAACGTCATTTTTTTTAACTGGGGAAGAATGATCTGAGGATTGAAACAACGGCAATAGTCTTTTTCGTGTATAATGAAGCCGTGGGGAGTAAGCGCACCTTTCCTTTTAGTTATCAGATGCACAACCCATCCGGCCCCAACGGCCAGAACAAACAAAATACCGTTAAGCAGGAAGGCTTTCCCGGGAAAAAGTGCAAACATCACGAAAGCACCATCCCCTGAGGTGGCGATCATTACCGCTACAAGCCCCGCCAACCCTATCATCCTGTGGGTATATAATGATACTACGGTAAAAGCTCCCAAACAACCCGGAGTTATGCCCAGTAATGCGGCTACCACTATTTGTATAAAAGGAGAATCTTTAAGTTTATCGGCCCAGTAATTCTTTGTCTGCACATTGATGTATTCAATAACGACCATCATCAACAGAACAAAGACCGTGATCAACAGGGACTCCTTAAGGGTAGATATCAAAATGTCATACATAGCCTGCTATTTTTTGTGGAAAAGACCGTAAAAAGTATAAGATTTTCTTCTCCCGGAATGGAGGGATAAATAACGGAACAGATCATCAGGAGTAAAAATATCGCGGCTGACCGTTTTTGTTCTATCGCTAATGTGTATCCCTATGTCTTTCAGCGTGTGATACAGAAGTTCCGAGCAATAAATGGTTTGGGGATCTTCCGTGATCCAGTCGTAATCGTAATCCCGTCCTGTATAGATCAGTGCATTTTCAATAAATTTTTCGGTTTTACGGCGTTCCCAGTTAAAAGAGAATGCAGCAAAGTGAGTCAGATAGGATTTTTCTCTCATATTGGATAGTTCCCCGATTGGATGAACCCTAACGCCCTCGGAATAACTGTCCAGCACATATATATCCGTTTGGTTCATTAACGTATCCAGGGCTTTATAAAGACTACCGGACGTGTTTATCTGTGCTGCGATTTGATCTTTGGTCCCTAAAAAGATGCCGGCATGCTTCCACTCTCCGGGAATGAATTCGCTTATAGCATAATTCCGTGTTTGTGTGAAAAAAATACTTCCCGCAGGCAAATCTTTTACGATCGTTGTCAATTCATCCAGGGAAATATCTGAATTTCCGTCATCTTCATCACTATCGGAAAAAGTGATTTGTGACATTTTGATCTGACCCGCCCATTTAATTAGCGGCTTCTGTACAAACATCCTCATGCTGTCAACAAACCTGATCTTTCCCGGAAACAACAACGAATATACAATGGCAACCACAAAAAGGATTACCAGTAACCATAACAGTCTCTTGAATGTTCTCATTTACAAAAAACGACAGCTATTATGATGTAAAGATAATTTATTTAGAAAAGTTCTGCAAAAACTTCAGAAGGTAAGAGAGTCGGGGTGAAAGGACTCGAACCTTCGGCCTCCACGTCCCGAACGTGGCGCGCTAGCCAACTGCGCTACACCCCGATTGATCAAGGGTGCAAAGGTAAATAAAAAATTAATATCCTTATCTTTGATTTATGAAACGATTCTTTTTTCTAATTACGGTTATACTATTGGTGGCCGGGTGCCATCAAAGCGATCCTAAAAATCCTTACAACCTGCCCATAGCCGCAACAATGGAAGACTATTTGGCCCAGGTACAAAAAAATCCCGATACTGAACTTGTAGACCTTGAAGAAGTTATTCCGGGAATAACCCTGGATATTGCCTATGCCGGATCCGAAAATTTTACCGGGATTCCAATTTATACGTCTCCAAAGGCTTTTTTATGCAGACCGGTTGCAGAAGCATTGGCTTTGGCACAGGATTCTTTGAAAAAAACAGGACTGGGGTTTAAAGTATTGGATGCATACAGACCCTATGCAGCTACATTGTATTTTTATGAAGTCTATCACGACACTACGTTTGTAGCCAGCCCACGAACGGGGTCCATTCATAACCGGGGAGCCGCAGTGGATCTTACACTTATCTGCCTGGAAACAGGAGAAGAACTGGAGATGCCTACCCCGTTTGATTCTTTCTCGGACACAGCATCTCATGCATTCTATGACCTTCCGGAACATGTCCTGAAGAACAGGGCAACGCTAAGAAGTATCATGGAGGCATTTGGGTTTTCCATATATGAACCGGAATGGTGGCATTACAATTACACCAATGCCCGCTCGTATCCTTTAAGGGATGTATCGTTTGAAGAACTAATGAACCACTAGAGCAATTTTTCTGGTAACAGGAACCAAAGACCCATCCAGAAAAGGAAGCGGAGGGCTTTACCAATAAACATAAGCACAGCGGTTCTCCAAAAAGGGATCCTGTAAAATCCCAATCCTACGGCAAAAACATCTCCTATAACAGGCAGCCAGCAGAATAGAGCTACCAGACTGCTCCATTTATGAATCACCTGTTGCTGCTTTTCCAGTTTTTCTCTTTTTATGCGTAACCATTTTTCGATCCATTCCCACTTGCCAAGATATCCCAGCCCATAGCAGGTCAGGCTCCCCAGGCCGTTACCGATAGTGGCCGCGGCAAAACACGCCCAGGGATTTCCTCCCGCCAGGAGCATTGCTATCAAGAGAAATTCCGAACTGAACGGTATGATGGTCGAAGCCAGGAATGACCCAACAAACAGTCCCAAATATCCCCACTCAAGCAAAAAATCCATTTACTTATTATTATTTTCCTTTAATCTTCTGTTTTTCTTTAACGCTTCGTTGATGATGTATTCCAATTGGCCGTTGACGCTACGGAACTCATCTGTCGCCCATTTTTCCAAAGCAACCCAGGTTTCTACATCAATGCGCAACACAAATGATTTTTTCATTCTACTGATACAGACTCCCTGTATTGATCACCGGACTGGCAGCACGGTCAGACGTCAACACAACCATCAGATTGCTGACCATAGCAGCTTTCTTTTCTTCGTCCAGGTCAATTATTTCTTTAGCAGATAATTGTTGCAAAGCCATTTCCACCATACTAACAGCTCCTTCTACTATCTTATGACGGGCGGCTACAATGGCCGTTGCCTGCTGACGTTGCAACATGGCACTGGCAATTTCAGGGGCATAGGCCAGGTAACTGATACGGGCTTCAATGATCTCTATGCCGGCTATGTTCAGTCTCTCGGATAAGGACTCTTCCAGCAGGCTGTTTACTTCTTCTCCGCCGGAACGCAGTGTGATATCTGCATTCTCATCCTCCAGGTTGTCGTAAGGATATGAACCTGCCAAACTCCTGACGGCTGCCTCGGACTGTACATCTACGAATTTTTCATAATTGTCCACCGCAAAACAAGCTTTGAAAGTGTCTTTTACCTTCCATACAAGCACAACTCCTATCATTATGGGATTGCCCATCTTGTCGTTTACCTTTATGGGTTCTCCGTTCAGATTTCGTGCCCTGAGCGATACGGTTTTTCTGATCATAAACGGATTTACCATGAAAAAGCCGTTATCCACGACGGTTCCTACGTATTTTCCGAAAAATGTAAGCACCTTGCTTTCGTTCGGGTTGATAACCATCAGGCCAAACAGAGCTATGAAGGATACTACCGAGACCGTAATAAGCCAATACCAACCCGGTCTCCATCCCAATGATTCTGTAAAAATGATGGGGAGGGATATCCCTGCTGCGAAACCAAGAATACTCAGCACCAGCATAATCCAGCCATTACGGGGCTGTACGAATTTTTCCTGTACGTTTTTCATTTCTTTGTATTGTTAAGTGATATTATTTTGATATCACAAAGATATGACAACACAGGGAAATCGCAAAAAATATTTCTGCCTCTTTCAAAAAAGTTTGGCACGCCGTTTGCAAACTATTAAGACAGATAGTTTTTTTCATCTATTAGGTTTTAGGTTAAATGGGTCTGAACAGACAACGCTTCTAGTTGTCTGTTCTTTCTTTTTCCAGGCGCAGTGCTCTTATGTAATCCTCTTCAACGCTGCAATTTTCAAACAAACACAACTCCAGAAGATCCTTCATCGCACGCCGGCTCAGCTCCTGGTCAGGCCGGGCCTCCCGGATAGCGGCATACGTATCTCTTGAAGCTTCGGAAAAGGCGACCACCTGCTCCCAGTTTTCAGGAGTACTAACAGAGACGAAACAGGATCCTCCCATTTTTTTATACGGCCAGAATGTATACCCGATATTGTTTTCTTCCATTACCCTGCAAAAGGCTTCCATCCACTCCAAGGTATTGTGACCGATCTCACCCATGTACATGGGCAAATTGGTTTTGTTTCTAAACTCAATGAAATGGGAAATCGCTTCTGTTGTAGCATCTCCCCCGTAACGGTGACAGGAATACATGATTTTATCATCAAAAGTCCAGTCGGTAAAAGGATTGAAGTTACTGTTCCATTGAGGAGCTCCCAGTATGACTATGTGATTTGTATCCACTTTGCGGATCTCTGACACTGCCCTTTTGTACAAAGGTTCCAGCATGGCATTCAAATCATCTTTATTGCTGAAATACGGTGCTATGGGTTCATTCAGCAAGTCGTAGCCCAGGACGACAGGCTCGTCATGGTAACGGGTTGCAATCCTTTTCCAGATATCACAAAAAAGTTGTTGATTGGTCTCGCTTTCAAACAACCAGGGATAGCCGTGACTGTCATCAATATTGTCCCCGGTCTGTCCTCCCGGTGCATCGTGCATATCCAGTATCAGGTGTAAACCTGCCTGCCGGCACCAGGAAACAATACTGTCTATACGGGCAAACCCGTCCTGGGAAACAGTCAGTCCCATGAAATCTTCATCTGTAAAAAGTTTGAAATGAAAAGGCAACCGTATGGTGTTTGCGCCGGTGGAAGCTATAAAAGCAATATCTTCACTGGTTATGTAACGATCTTTGAACTGACGCCAAAACTCCGCGGTGAAATCAGGTCCGGCCAGTTGGCAAAACATTTGGTCTATCCAACCTGCTGAATTCGTCTTTTTAAAATCGAACATATAGCCTTCCGGATTTAGCCAGTTGCCCAGGTTGGTGCCTTTAATGAAATATTTCTCTCCTTTGAGCATTAGGTGGGGACCGTCAACTGCTATGAATTCAAGGACCGGAACTTCATCCTTCAAAGAAGTACAGGCTATCAACAAGATTGAAAATCCCGTAAAAATCAACCGTTTTATCATAAGTGTATTTGTTTTATGGCAACGTAAAGGTAAAATTTTTATAACTTGCGACCCAAAGTATCTGTCTATTTCAGAATGAAAAAACATTACATCATACTTGCCGTTGCTTTTCTGACAGCGGCCTGCACCAAAACACCGGATCCAAACGAAACGGAAAAAGAAGCCCGATTAATTAGTTTGTCTGTTGATGAACAGCAAATTATAGTACCGCAGGAAGGTACAGCTTCTTTTCTGTTCCGGGTGGAAGAACCCGCAGCCGAATTCGTTTTTGACATTTCCTCTGAGCAATGTCAAATTGAATTGCGCATCCAGGGGACCACACGTCAACCCGAGTATTTTTCAATTCAAAGCATTGTCCCCTCACAAGAAGCAGGTGTTTACGAAGTCCGTTTAAAGGACAATGGGGTACGTCTGACCTACAAAAACGCTGTGGTCTTGTGCCTGATCACCTCCCGTGCGGGATACGGCACCTCCATGATCACTTCCGGAGCTTTCCAGGTGATCAGCTCTATGAGTCATGCCGGAATCAGTGATTTTTATTTTTCAAAGGAACTCAACCCGTCCCTGAAAGAAGATGTCCGGCTGGATATAAACTCGGCAGAAGAACTTTACCAACATAATATTGAAGGAAACATCCCCGTCTGGCTGGAGGATCTCCATCTGACAGCTTCTTTTACAAGCGGCAACCCCGTTAAAGTGAACGGAGTGGTACAGGAAAGCGGAAAATCGGTTCAGGATTTTTCCCAACCTGTGGAATATACCGTAGAAACCAACGAAGGAACTGTCCTGACTTATAAAACAGAGATCGTACATTTTACGGGATTGCCCGTGCTCATTATAAACACGGAAAACGGGGATCCGGTAACATCCAAAGATGACTGGATGAACGCGACCATCCGTATCCAGGGAATGGGCTCGTTTGAAGACCTTCCCCAGATGGTAACAGAGATTCGCGGGAGGGGCAATACCACCTGGTTGTGGCCAAAAAAACCTTATGCGCTGAAACTGGACAGTAAAACTCCCCTGCTGGGCATGCCCAAACACAAACGCTGGGTATTGCTGGCCAATTTCATGGACCGGACCATGCTCCGGAACCGAATGGCTTTTAAAATTGCCCAATCTACTTCCCTGGCCTGGACACCCCGCAATGAGATCGTGGAGTTGATCTTCAATGGCCGTCACCAGGGTAATTACATGCTGGTTGAACACATCAAGGAAGATGAAAACAGGGTAAATATCAGCGATGACGGGTACATTCTGGAGCTTGATTTTCACTTTGACAACGAAATCCAGTGGTTTTCTCCTCACGGCCAGAGCGTACAACAGAGCGGGATTCCCTTTGCCGTAAAATTTCCGGACGAAGACGATATCACCGCAGCTCAAATTAACTGGATCAAAGACTATATTGACCAGGCAGGCTCAGCCATATACGGTCCGGCATTTAAAGATCCCGAAACCGGCTACAGGAAATTCGTGGATATGCAGTCGTTTGTGGACTATTGGATCGTTTTTGAACTATGCATCAACCACGAACTGGCCAATCCCGGAAGTGTTTATATGTACAAGGATAAAGACACCAAACTTTTTGCCGGCCCTATTTGGGATTTTGACTGGGGAACCTTTTCCTACAATGCTTCTCCCCAGGCCCAGGGAAAACTCTTTATGACACAGGCCATTTGGTACAAACAATTTTTCAAAGACCCTGAATTCGTCGCCCTGGCAAAAGAACGCTGGAACTTGCTAAAACCGAAATTCGATGAAATTCCCGGTTTCCTGGATGCAGAGTACGAACGTTTGAGCTATTCTGCAGAATTGAATTTCAAAATGTGGGATCCTACCCAGGACAAAAACATGAACGGAGGAAACCTCATCAACGGAGACGAACCCCTGACATATACCCAGGCAGTAGAACGTATGCGGAACATTATTGTGGAACGCATACAAACCCTGGATCAACAAATTAATGCTTTATAAACCTCAACAAACCATTATGAAACTGACCAAAACCATTATTTTATTGGCAGTTCTGGCTTTTTCCGTGCAAACCGTCACCGCACAGCGCAGAAATCCGGACCAACAAGACAACAAAACCGAAAACAAAGCCGAGTCTAAATCAGAGGACAAAACTCCGGCAAAGCTGGAGGAATTCATTAAAGACGGGACTCCCGTTATGGAGGGTATGACCCCTGTGTATTCCCAGGATAAGAAATTTTATATAGGTATACCCGATTCCCTGATTGGCAGGGACATCCTTATGGTAACCCGAATGTCCGAAACCCCTGCGGGATTCCGCGCTAATTTCTTTGGATATGCCGGAGACCAGATTAACAGCGGCATGTTGCGATTTGAGAAAGGTCCGGACAACAACCTGTTCCTGACCAAAGTACTTGCCCGCGAACAATCCAGGGATACGACGCAGGCTATGTACTATAACGTTACCCGCTCCAATCGGCCGGCCCTGATTGCTTCTTTTGACATCAAGGCGATCAATGCAGACAGCACCCTGTCACTTATAGACGTTACGGACCTGGTCAACAGCGACAACGAAAGCCTGTATTTTAGCAAAAGGCAGAAAAAATCGGCCAAAATGACGGCTCTGCAAAAAGACCGTTCCTATGTTAAAAGCGTAAAATCATTCCCCATCAACACCGAACTTCGCAGCATCAAAACATACGCGCTTCAGGAAAACGATGATCCGCTGACCTTCGAGATCAACTGCTCGCTGGTGCTTCTTCCCAAAGAGCCCATGCAACCCAGGTATTTTGACGAGCGCGTTGGTTTCTTCACATCCAATTATACTGATTTTGACAAAAATCCCCAGGGGATCAAAACCATGCGCATGATCGCCCGTTGGCGGTTGGAGCCCAAACCGGAAGATCTGGAAAAATACAAAAGAGGGGAACTGGTGGAACCGGCAAAACCCATCGTATTCTATATTGATCCCACCACACCCAAAGAATGGGTGCCCTACCTGATCCAGGGTGTAAACGACTGGCAACCGGTCTTTGAAAAAGCCGGTTTCAAAAACGCCATTTACGCGTTGGAGGCACCCACTCCGCAGGAAGATCCCAGCTGGAGCCTGGAGGATGCCAGAAACTCGGCAATCGTTTACAAACCGTCGACCATTGCCAACGCCAGCGGTCCGCACGTAAGCGATCCCCGTTCGGGCGAAATCATTGAAAGTCACATCAATTGGTACCACAACGTGATGAGCTTGGTCCACAATTGGTATTTTGTGCAATGTGCCGCCGTAGATCCCCAGGCCCGGACCATGACATTCCCTACCGAACTGATGGGACAACTCGTCCGGTTTGTTTCTTCACACGAAGTGGGACACACCCTGGGACTGCGCCATAATTTTGGAGCGACAGCATATTACACGACCAACCAACTGCGCGATCCCGAATTCCTGGCTGCCAACGGGCATACCACTTCCATCATGGATTATTCCCGGTTCAATTTTGTGGTACAACCTGAAGACAATATGCCCCGAGAATTGCTTTTCCCTCGTATCAGCCATTACGATTACTGGGCCATCGAATGGGGTTACCGTCGTTTTTACCAGTTTGCCGATGCGGAAGAAGAGATCCCCTATCTGAACAAATGGGTCATTGAAAAAACAAAGGATCCTTATGTACGTTTTAACGGAGGGGCGGAATCCGGGCTGAACGATCCCCGTGCACAGTCAGAAGATCTTGGAGACAACCAAATGGAAACTTGTGAGTTGGGAATCAGGAATATGAAAGTCATCCTGAGAAACCTTCCGGAATGGACAAAGGTCCCGAACGAAAATTACAGGGGACTAACGACACTTTATCCCCAGATCACTACCCAGTTTAACCGTTATATTGGTCATGTTTCAAAATGGGTCGGAGGCGTTTTCACAGATGTGAAAACCGTCGAGCAGGAAGGACCTGTTTACGTACCGGTTCCCCGGGAGAAGCAAAAGGAAGCCATGGCGTTTCTTGACCGGCATATTTTTACAACCCCGCAGTGGATCCTGCCCGGCTACCTGGCAGAATTATTGCCAACCAATCGCCTGGCTGTTATGGAAAATCTGCAACAAAGCGCCGTTACCGGACTAGTCAATAAAAACGTCCTGGTACGGATGCTTCGTGCGGAAGAACAACTGGGGGCAGAAGCCTATTCCCTGGAAGCCTTTTTCTCCGATATGAACCGCAGTATTTTCAAGGATTACGGAGATACGGACATTTACCGCAGGAGCCTGCAGAACATTTATATCAATACTCTTTGTGAACTGGTCAAACCCAAAGAAGAGAACGGGAACGCTGCTCCTGAAGCTGCCCGTTACCGCAGAGCCGAGGCCTCCATTGAAAACAATGACATTAAGAGTCTGGTAATGTCTGAATTGCAAAAGATCGGGAAAGAGCTCAAACGTGCCAAAGGCGATGACCGGACCCGTGCACATTATCAATTCCTTTATCAAACCATTGAAGACTTGTAGTGAATTTTACACATATTGTTTTTGACGTAGACGGGACTTTGCTGGACAGTGAAAAAACCGGCATGGTATCCCTGCAGCAGACCATCCTGAGTGAACTGGGAAAAGAAATGACCCTCCAGGAACTGTATCTCTATTTTGGAATACCCAGTTTCCAGGCGGTACTCAAACTGGGATTCAAAGATCCGGAAAAGGCTGCTCTTTTGTGGGAGGAAAATTTCCAGGCACTGACATCCCTTACCCGGCCGTTTGACGGTATTGAGGAAGTTCTGGAATCCCTTCACAAAAAAGGAGTGATTATGGCAGTGATCACCTCACGTAACAGAGCTGAATTTGATTCCGACCGGCATTTGTCTGAATGGATGCATTATTTTACACTGACCATATGTGCTGAAGATGCCCCAAAACACAAACCTGCCCCGGATCCCATGTGGCTGTTCCTTGAAAAAACGGGGGCAGATCCGTCCAACGTGCTATTTGTAGGTGACACATACAACGACCAATTATGTGCACATGCGGCCGGCACCTCTTTTGCACTTGCATTATGGGGAACCAGGAACGGCAAGGATATGCCTGCCGAGTTTTACCTGGAACACCCCCGGAATTTGTTAACCTTATAGGTTGTATGAAAAAATACGCAGGACTGTTATTGATGATCCTGCTTCCACTGGCAGCCGGAGGGCAGGATGCAGACCATCCTGCCACGGCCCTGGTGCGGATGAGGGAAGCCTTTAACCAATCGGCCCGGATCCCGGATTATCCCCGGATGCTTTCCCTGATGGACAGCATGATGTTAATGGAAACTGCCATTGACCGGACTGCCCGCCCGCGAATTTTTCAAACGTATAAGGAATACGCATCATTATTTGACAATACAGCAGAAGGCCGCGTTGTACATTACCTGTTTCTTTATACCCGTTTCCCTGAAAAAAGGACAGAATACGGAATGCTGCTGCCGGTAAAACCGTCGGAAATATACGGGAGCCCGGCACCTTACCAAAGCCTGTTCTTAACGGACCCGCTGGTATATCCCTGTACGGGCCTGTATGAACTGGCTCTTTTTGTGATGGAAGATTACCCCACCCTGATCCCCCTGCTGGAACAGGGACAGGGAAACGTTCCACACAATCTGATAGCGGCAAAATACAAGCAATTACTTGCATATCCCGTTTCAACAGAAATGAAAAAAGCCGGGTTGGACAGCCTGATTGAACAATACCCGGAAACAGAACCGATTTCTCACGTCTACCTGGAAAAAGCCCGTTGGCTGACAGAAGACCAACAATACCAAAAAGCACTGGAATTGAGCCGGGAAGCGTACAGGAGATTTCCCAAAAGTCCGGTCAGGGAATCATTATCGGACTTGACAGATTTCCTTACCCAACCAGCTCTTGATCTGCAAATAAAAAAGCAACTGTATCCCGGTTCGAAAGCAGAATTGATAATAACACGCAGAAATATAAAGCGTTACAAATTAAAAATCCTGGATGAACAAGGAAAACGAAAGTTAGGCAAAACAATCCGTTACCCGGACTTTCCCGTTTACCGGGCGCTTACAGATACTGTCTACATAACCGTTCCTCCTGAAGGGTCTTATACTGTCGGGATCAAAAAAGGAAAAACAACCACCGAAGCCCCTTTTTATTCAGGAAAAGTAGCCGCCATGTTTCGTGCCCTGAATGATACGGGATATGTCTATGCCACAGACCTGCAAAGCGGAAAACCCTTTCACAAGGTGGAGGTCCGGTTCGTAAATGATACCCGGGAGCCTTTCCCCCTGGAACCGGACGGGTTTACCGCGCTGAATGTCAGGACCGGGGAATCGTTCCGGCTGAGTGTCCCGTCAGAAAACACAGCCGTTCCGGATACGTTTTCGGTTCCTTTTACTGTTCGTCCGTGGGATTTTCAATACGGAAACGGCGAAAAAGAAGTGACTTCTGCCGCCCTTTTTACAGACAGAAAGCTTTATAAAAATACGGACACACTCTTTTTTAAGGGCATTGTTACCCGGTACAAAGAAGGAAAATGCCAGCCGGCAACAGGAGAAAAATACACGGTGGTTTTGAGAAACAACGTCAATTACCGGGATACACTGGATACGGTGCACGTTCAGACCAATGATTTTGGATCCTTCAGCGGATTTTTCCCTCCCGGGGCCATCCGTATGAACGGCTCCCATAGTATTACATTTCCGGGAGCTTCGGCTCACATTCAAATAGAAGAGTACACAAGACCTTCCTTTACACTGGCTTTATCCCCCGTACGCCAGGCATATGCTTTTAACGATACCATCGTACAACAAGGCGTGGTTTTCAATTATGCCGGATTTCCGCTTGCTAATGCCACCGTTCATTGCCGCGTGTTTTTCAGGTCACCTTTCAGACCTTATTACGTTCATTCCACAACACCCGGGGAGAAAGAAGGACTGATCTTTTCAGATACCCTGAAAACCGGGGAAGAAGGTGAATTCCAATTTGCATTCCCGGCTTTGAGGCCTCCCGGTGACACATCCCTTCACGGCATACTGGAACTGGATATATCCGTTGTTGATATAACCGGTGAAACACAACAAAAAAAGACGTTTTTGCCGGTTTCCGGTTTCCGTTATACCATAAAAGCCAATTATTCTCTCCCTAAAGAAGCCGTCCACAACAACATCCTGATCCGTGAAAAAGAACCTTTTTTACATTTCTCCGTTCAAAACAGCAACGGTTTTGACCAGAACCTGCCCCTGACCTGCCATTTAATACAAGACGCAGATACCGTAATCACTGAAGTCCTGCACTCCGGGCAGTTGTACCAACCTCCGTGGGATACCATGACATCCGGCCGTTGGGAAATTGCTGCCGCGATGGACGGGGCCGCCCCGTTTTCCGACACTTTTTTCCTTTTGAGCCTCACAGACACGATCAGTCCGGCAGATACTGCTCTTTTCTTTTGTCCCCTTGAAGGAGAACCGCCTGCCTTTTTGCTTGGAACCGTCAATAAACCTTTATATGTGCTTGCCGAGTGTTACGCCGGGGGATCCCTGATCAGCAAAAACAACCTGGTACTGAACCCCGGAATGAAGACATACACTTTCCCGGAACTCCCTGTTGGAGAAAATCTCCCCGAGTTACGCCTGGTGGCTGTCCGGGACGGGCAGTATCTTGAATTCCACCACCGGTGGGAAAAACCTGCCCAAGAATTGCTCCCGTTGCATTTTGTCTCCCTGCGGCGGGACACAGAGCCTTACTCCCAGGAATCTTTTGGGATCAAACTCCCCGGGCAAGAAAACGCCGAGGTTTTGGTGAGCATCTTCAATAAAAGTACCGACCGGCTGACTCCCAATCGTTTTGATTACCGTGCAGCCCGCAAACCAGATGTTCCCATCCCTGCCATACGGTACCATTTCATGAATCTTTCAACTGCATTTGACAAAAGGGGTTCCGTTCCCGGTTTGTACTACACGGCGCAACAGAACGCCGTTGCTTCCAATACGACACCCCGGGAACAATCTGCCTGGGACATGACTCCCCCGGAACAATCTGCCTGGGAAGAAATTCCCGCCCCTGATGAAACAGGATCCGAATTCCTTGTACGTAGCGATTTTGAAGAGACCCTTGCATTTCTGCCGCACCTGCTGCCAGACAGTACCGGATTGGTGCCGGTAACTTTCCAAACGAACGGGCTATTGGGGACGTTTCGCATTCTGGCCCTGGCGCACACCACTGACGGGAAAAGTAACACGGCAGAAGACATCCTGCTTGTGAGAAAAGAAGTAATGGCCATTCCTTCTTTTCCCGCTTACCTCAGGGAACAGGACCGGATAGAAATGACTGTTCCGGTGATCAATCTGACTTTATCGGCTGTGGAAGGGAATGCTTTCCTGGTCATCGGGGAAAACCAACAGGAAATACAACCTGCCCGCCTACTCCCTTCTGAAAGAACTTTTTTCAGTTGGGATTACACCACGCCACCGGTTACCGGTGAGAGGGTTCCCCTGCTGGAAATAACCGCCGGGTTCGAAAGTCCCCGTCACAGCGATGCGCAACAAAATATCCTTCCGGTATTGCCTCAAAAAGAACAGATCACCCGCGCCATAACCAGGATACTCACCGGAAACGATGTGGTGACACTGGTTAAACAAAATAAAAATTCACGGGCCACACTGGATGTGACCACCCCGTTTACGGCAGCACTCCAGGCCATCCCCTCTCTCTGCGAACCTTCTGGAAATGATCTTACCGCGTGGATCTCGGCTTTTTATGCAAACAACACCGGAGCTCGTTTGTTGCAGGAATTCCCCACAATTCTGCCTTCATTGGACAAAGCGCCTGAAGGACAAGCCTCGGCATTTCAAAAAAACGCACGGCTGACGGAGATCCTGATCTCACAAACTCCGTGGGCGGATTACCCGGGACGCGAAGCAGAAAGGATCCGGCGGCTGAAACGGCTGGATGATCCCCGCTACATGAGCTCTTTCAACGAAAAAGCCCTGGAATATTTAGGTTCGCTGCAAAAGGCGGACGGAGGGTTTTCCTGGTTCCCGGGAATGGAGAGTTCTTATTCCCTGACGTTGCATTTTCTGGAGATCACGGGCAACTTGAAAGAAAAAGGAGTCAATACCGGGAAAGAGGAACGGTTGCAGGTACTGGTTGAAAAGGCCGTTCATTACGCGGACAGCCTGTTTGCCAAACGTTACAGGGACGATGTTGCCCCGGAAGTTACCCTGGATGTTTTGACGTATTTCTATATTCGCAGTGCCTTCCCTGAAATACAAGCCCGCAATGACGTTCAAAAAGTAACAGCCCGTTACGCGGGTCTCTTAAAAGAATCCTGGAAAGGAGCCACGGTAGCCGAAAAGGTTTTTCTGACCGTTATACTGGAAAGATCAGATCATTTACTGGAAAGATCAGATCAAAAAGACGTTCTTGCACAGGTTTTGTCATCCCTCAGGGAATTTGCCGTATGTGATCAGGATCGGGGCTGTTATTTCCCGAATGCCGTACCATACGACGGCCTGATGCACTCGGAAATGAAGGTGCATGCCCTGCTACTGCGTTTATTCAGGAACGATCCAACAATCAAAAACGGACTGACCCGTTGGTTGCTGGACAGAAAAGAAAACCAGATATGGGGATCCGGGCCCTCAACCACCGATGTAATCCATACACTACTTTATTACGGAAACGAAGAAACAAAGGAAACCCCGCGTTATGAGACAGTTGTGCGGGGAACAACATTTACCGTAAGAAACCGCTCCCGTGCACAATTGTATGTAACCCTCTACGAACAAACCCTGGAAGACGTTGGCAAAGCCCAACCTTTTGCCAACGGGATGGAGATCCGCCGTACTTTTCACCGGCTCTCAGACAACTCGCTGATCACGGAAAAAGATACCCTTAAAAGGGGAGAACGAATCGTAGCCCGATATGCTGTAACAAACGATCAGGCACGGAGTTTTGTTCATATGAACGTATCGCATGCAGCCTGCCTGATCCCTGAATCCGAAACATCCGGTTACAGGTGGAATGCTTCCGGGTCCTGGTACCGTGAGGTCAAAACCGGATCAACACAATACTTTTTTCAAACCCTTTCCAGGGGAGAACATATGATAGAAGAGCGTTTTTACGTAACGCAAACAGGCGTTTTCCAACAAGGAAGTATCCGGATACAGTCATTGTTCGCTCCCCGGTACAGGGGATTTTCACCGGGCAATACACTGGTGGTTGCAAACTGAAGAAATGAGCTTTTCAGAAGAAATTACTGGTTGTGAGCTGATAAATAGAAAAAAACGTATATCTTTGCAGCCCCGTTTGGGGTAAAACTTATTATTAACCACTTAAATCAATTGCTGACAATGGCCGATTATTTAGATGCCCAGAAAAAGCAAGAGATTTTCGGACAGTACGGAACGTCTAATAAGGACACCGGATCTGCTGAAAGCCAGGTCGCCTTATTTTCTTACCGTATCGCCCATCTTACCGAACACATGAAGTCCAACAGAAAGGACTACGGCACACAGCGTGCATTGCTCCGTTTGGTAGGTAAACGTCGCCGCCTGCTGGATTATCTGAAGGCCAACGACATTGAGCGGTACCGTAATATTATTAAAGCGCTCAATCTCCGGAAATAGCTTACAAGGCGATGGGAGCGCGTCTCCCTCGCAAACCAAACAAAGGCTGCACTCTCTCGTTGGAGATCAGCCTTTTTTTTTGAATTTCTTAATTATTCCGATCCAAATTAACGCAATCCGGGGATCGGTTTAAGCGGAATTGATAATTTTTAACAACCCCTTACAGGAAGGGGCGGATTGCTGAAGAAAAAAAATAAATGAAGATCATTAAGAAGGTCATTACATTGGATGATGGCCGTACCATTGAGATCGAAACCGGAAAACTGGCCAAGCAGGCCGATGGTTCCGTAGTAGTAAAAATGGGTGGCACCATGCTTTTGGCAGCCGTCACCTGTGCAAAAGAAGCAAAGCCCGATACGGACTTTATGCCGCTTTCTGTTGATTACAAAGAAAAATTTGCGGCTGCCGGCAGGTATCCGGGTGGATTTATGAAACGGGAAGGACGTCCTTCCGACTATGAGATCCTGATCTCACGTTTGATTGACCGTGCTCTCAGGCCCCTTTTCCCGGAAGATTTCCACGCAGATGTATTTGTAAACGTATTTCTTGTATCTGCCGAGAAAGATATTATGCCCGATGCCCTGGCCGGACTGGCTGCTTCTGCTGCCCTGGCCGTAAGTGACATTCCTTTCAACGGACCCATTTCAGAGGTTCGCGTTGGCCGTGTTAACGGGGAATTCGTGATCAATCCTTCGTTCAACCAATTGAAGGAAGCCGATCTGGACATTATGGTTGGAGCCACTTACGACAATATCATGATGGTAGAAGGCGAAATGAAAGAAGTGAGCGAAGCGGTTATGCTGGAGGCCATCAAGTTTGCCCATAAGGAGATCCAAAAGCATTGCAAAGTGCAGATGGAACTGACTGAAGAAACCGGCAAAACAGTAAAACGTGAGTATTCCCACGAAGACAATGACGAAGAACTGCGCAAAGCCGTAGAAACTTTCTGTTACGATCGTTGCTACGCGATTGCCAGATCAGGTGATGACAAGCAAACCCGCAGCGAGGCCTTCGAGGCATTAAAAGAAGAATTCATGGAAACCATTCCCGAGGAAGAAAGGGAAGAAAAAGCCACGATGGTTGCACGTTATTACCACGATGTGGAAAAACGGGCTATGCGTCGTATGATCCTGGATGAAGGCGTCCGTCTGGATGGCCGTTCTACCAGTGACATCCGTCCCATCTGGTGCGAAGTTGACTACCTCCCTATGGCTCATGGTTCTGCTGTTTTCACCCGTGGTGAAACGCAATCCCTTACAACAGTAACACTGGGTACAAAATTGGATATGAAAGAAATGGATGAAGTACTCATCCAAAGTACCGAACAATTTGTACTGCATTACAATTTCCCTCCGTTCTCAACGGGTGACGCCAGGCCCAGCCGCGGCGTTGGCCGCCGGGAAATCGGTCATGGCAACCTGGCACACCGTGCCCTGAAAACCATGGTCCCCGTAGGAGAAGCCAATCCGTACGCCATCCGCGTAGTATCCGACATTCTGGAATCCAATGGATCTTCTTCCATGGCTACGGTTTGTGCTGGAACTTTGGCGTTGATGGATGCCGGAGTAAAAATCAAAAAACCGGTTTCCGGAATAGCCATGGGGCTTATTACCGATGCGGGCAATAAGAAATTTGCCATTTTATCCGATATTTTGGGTGACGAAGACCACCTGGGAGACATGGACTTCAAGGTAACAGGAACACGTGAAGGGATCACAGCTACCCAGATGGACATCAAAGTTGACGGACTTCCTTACGAAGTACTGGAACAAGCTTTGGAACAAGCCCGCCAGGGAAGGCTTCATATCATGGATGAAATGATGAAGACCATTTCCGAGCCACGTGCCGAGTACAAGCCTCACGTTCCCCGCATTGTACAGATCACCATCCCCAACAATTTCATTGGAGCCGTTATCGGAACAGGTGGCAAGGTTATCCAGGAGATCCAGAAAACAACCGGGACAACCATTACCATAACCGAAGAAGGTGAATTTGGAATTATTGACATTTTTGGAGAAAACAAAGAAGGTATGGATGCTGCCCTGGCAACCATAAAAGCCATTACTACTGTCCCTGAAGTCGGCGAAGTATATACCGGCAAAGTGGTCTCAATCCTGGAATTCGGAGCTTTCGTGGAAATACTTCCGGGAAAAGAAGGACTTCTGCATATTTCAGAACTTGACTGGAAAAAAGTAGACAAAGTGGAAGATGTCGTAAAAGTAGGCGAAGAAGTAACCGTGAAACTGCTTGAAGTAGATGAAAGAAGCGGTAAACTGCGTCTGTCCCGTAAGGCTTTGATAGAAAAGCCCGAAGGTTACGTAGAACCTGAACGCAAACCCCGTCCTTCAGGCGGAGACCGGAACAACCGCGGTTTTTCACGCGGCAATGACCGCGGCAACGACCGGAACAATTCCCGCGGCAGAGGCGGTGATCGCCGCAGGTAGTCTTTTCTGCCAATAACAAACTTCAAACAGGCCTTGTGCAAATCAATCAAAGCAAAAGGCCTGTTTTTTTTTGCTGCCCTTAGATGCAATTCGCCACCACTACATCCAGGATGCAGTCTTTACTTTCAGGATGCAGTCACTATAAAGAAGCGGTAGCTTTTTTTGTTTGCCGAGGCTCCCGCTTCTTTATAGTGACTGCATCCTGAATTCACAGCATTCATCCACATATTGGGCCGTTTTTGTGGAGGAACTTCGGATTTTCTGTGTTTCATCCACGTATAGGCCCGTTTTTGTGGAGAAACTTGGGTTTTTTTTGCATTCGTCCACATATTGGGCGGTTTTTGTGGAGGAACTTGGGAATTTCCGCCTTTCGTCCACACATAAGGCTGTTTTTGTGGAGGAACCCGGAATTTCCGGCAACTCATCCACATAAAAGGCTGTTTTTGTGGAGGAACTTGGGATTTTCCGCCTTTCGTCCACACATAAGGCCGTTTTTGTGGAGGAACTTCGGATTTTCTGTGTTTCATCCACGTATAGGCCC
>JAEAME010000367.1_pt1 | contig 48554 bp, 35 predicted proteins | sample 8958731 | NCBI WGS metagenome assembly JAEAME01 (sample SAMN16933194, study PRJNA681113) | bioreactor sludge metagenome | isolation source: anerobic bioreactor sludge (Control) | place: India:Bengaluru | collected 2018-10-24
GCACACGAAGCCGTTCCGAGCCTCCAAACGAGATGAAACTACGGACGAAACCACTTGAAAATCCTTGTTTCGTATGCACACGAAGCCGTTCCGAGCCTCCAAACGAGACAAAACTACGGACGAAACCAGCCGAAAAGCATTGTTTCGTCCGCACACGAAGCCGTCTCAAGCTCCCAAATGAGATGAAACTACGGACGAAATCACTCGAAAAGCCAGGTCTTGTACGTACACGCAGTCTTTTTCACAGCGTTCTCGCATTGATACCTTTCAAAGCCTCAAAAAACGCACGTCATGTCTTGTTTGGAAGCAAATACGGCAAACCCGCTTACGAAATCAATACCCGTGTTGTCATTTGCTGAATTACTACATATTTTCGATAGTGATTGTCGAAAAGATACCGGAAAAAGCAAACGTGAATCGAGTAAAGTTTTGACTGTTGATTATCTGAGGAGTCCCCACATCTTGAGTAATATCTGCCATATCTATAATTAAGAAATGAGTGTGCCGATCGTGATGCGGAAATCTGAAAAGACGCAACTTACCCCGGATGTGATAGTTGAATACTCACTCGCGCGAAAGGCGGAATTGCAAAAGCTTCTGACCGAAAAAGAAGAAGCGGTCCGGACCGCCCCGGAAGGAAAAATTCGCATTGTGAAGCGTGATTATTCATTACAGTATTACCATAGAAAAGAGGCTTGCGAAAGAAACGGAGCATATCTTAAGCGTGCACAGGATTCACTCGCATCGGCTCTGGCGCAGAAGGATTATGACTTCACTTTAATCAATGAATTGAAGGTTGAGATTCATGCAATCGACAAGTTGCTCGATAACTATCGACCGGAGCAGATTGAAAAGATTTATTCGTCTCTCCACGAGAACCGCAAGCCTTTGGTCTGCCCGGTAATTCTTCCTGACGATGATTATGTGAAGCGGTGGATGAGCGTAGAATACAAAGGAAAATCATTTAATGACAATACAACAGAATACTATACGGCCAAGAAAGAACGCGTCCGATCCAAATCTGAAATCATAATTGCGAACACATTGAACCGGCTTAAAATTCCCTATCGGTATGAGTATCCGATCCATATCCCCGGAATCGGAACGGCTCACTCGGATTTCATCTGTCTCAATATACACAAGCGCAAAGACTATATGTGGGAACATTTCGGGATGATGGCCGATTCGGATTATGCAGAAAATGCGGTTAACAAGATCGAGAAATATACGTTGGCCGGGTATTATCCCGGAGACAATCTCATTCTGTCCTTCGAGTCAACTTCTCGGCCGTTGAGTGCGTGGGTGATCGAGCACAATATTCAGAAGTATCTTATATGATTGGTAATGCATCTTCTATCGAATCGTGCAACGAAGCGTGTAACGTATCGTTTAACGAATCGGGAAACGAGGCGGGCATCGTATCGTTTTATGAATCGAACAACTTAACAAGAAGGCGTCTTGTTTTCCGAGCAAGTTTTAGCAGACGTGTTATCTTGGGGTGTTGCTTTGCGAGAAGGGGTCATATACAGCAAACACCCTATGATAAAGAACACGACCGGGTAACCATCGACAAAGCGTTCGATCAACATGTGGATCCTGTTCAGGATCTCACCGTATCCAAATGAGAAATGATAGGATCCCGCACCCGGGTGTGCGTCTTTCCACATGCGATACCGGACATTCGAGATGATCGGAATGATCGCCCGCGGAAGCATCAACAGGAAATAGGCGATGGTCGAAAACAAAACGACGCGGTGCGTGATTTTCCGAATCGGGAAACGCGGAGGCGTACCGCTCGTGATCAGAACGATCAATTTTGTGATAAAGATGCCGGCAAGAACCAAGAGAACGGGGGTGCCGACAAGGTGCATAAAATAGCTGAATGAGGGAGCTCCAAAATTAAGGCTCGCCCATTTTCTCTCGTAATTTACAATAACCGGAGTGATCAGCGTGAACAAAAGGATCGCTCCGAGGATCACCGAGGTCTTGATGATTTCCTTCTTGTCCTTTGGTTTCTGCTCCCCGTACAAGAATAACTCCATGTCCGTATCCATCACTTGGGCCATTTGCCGGAGCGTCTCCATATCCGGATTGGACTTCCCGTTCTCATAATTCGAAATCGTTTGGCGCGTCACGTATAATCGCTTCGCCAATTCCTCCTGAGTCATCCCACTGCTCACTCTTTGCTTTTTTATATTCTTCGCGATTTGTGCCATCTTTTTTCTCCCGACTCTTTTCGCGAGCGAGGAACCGGACGTCGGCGGCTTCCGCTCGAAAAGCCGCGCCAGCATTTTCTCTGCTTTCATATTAATGACATGTCGCGAATAAGTCACGCAAAAATACGTTGCGCGGGCAATTCTACGGGTTTGCCAAAAATGGTGTTTTTTTCATCGTTTCCGGCTTTGCAGATAGAGATTTACCCGATCGCTTAAGACCTTCGCGGTCTCTGCCGCGGTTTTCTGTCCGGCCAAAGCGAGCGTACATTCTTCGGTTATGATCTGGCTGAGGATATCGTCAATTTCGCCGGTCGTGTTGAGCGAGTCAATGATCCCGCGTAATCGCTCGACGCAATCCTCCGGGACCGCTGATTTATCTAAAAGATCCAAACCGGTATCCTCCGAGGGCGTCCGGATCTCCGGGTGCATCGCCTGCTCCATGAAGGATTCGAAAGCGGATGCTCCGACCGGAAAATATCCGGTTTCGATGATCGATTGTTGAACCTCCGGTAACATCATGGTTTTGATAAATTCCCAGCACTCCTCCGGATGCTCCGTTGCATCCGATATCGCGATCGACGTTGACGGAACACAAATATAAGCCGTCCCGCTCAATGTCGGAGAGCCCACAAAAACGGTCTTTTCGGGAATCAGTTGTTCGATTCCGTGATACATCTGAGCATTTGCGATTAGGGAGTAGAACAAAACTTGCTTCCCTCGAACGTATTTGTCGGTCGTACTATAGTCATACGTTGGAAGTTCTGCCAATCCGCATTCCAGCGCGTAATCGATCAAGGCTTGCATTTGTTCTTCCGATATTCGGAATTCACCGTTTTCGTCGATAAAATACTCCAGGTCATAAAGAATCGAGGCGACGATCAGGTCACTCGAAGTGATCCCCGGGAACAGTATGGTTTCCGAAGGTAACGACTCGGATAAACGGGTCATTTCTTCCGCGGATACCCGTTCATGTCCGGTAAGTAATGTAGAGTTTCCGAAGTATCCGTAAAACATAAATCCCGGGAAAAAGCGGTACAAGGAATCGCCGGATTTCATCAGTTCAAATATGCTCGGTAGCCATCGGTCCGCGCTTAGATCCGGATCTTTTTCCAAATACGGCATCATATCAACGAGCGCTCCGATTTCGCCCAGATAGGAAAAATCAAAAAAAGCACCCTCGGTAATAATATCATCCCCTTTCCCTGAGGAAAGATCGCTGATCAGTGTCGCCAATGTTTGATGAAACGAATCACGAGAATCATAAGGGTACTCATAGGCATAATCCCGTAAGCGAATTCTCGTATCGGAATGGGTGGTATTGAATTGATACACTGCCCTGCAGATGAGATTATAGGATGAAACACGAAACCCTCCGAGTGTCAAGATCGTCTTCCCTTCGTGGGGATTTTTATCCAACCGGGTCAATAAGACCACCTCAACGGGATCACACGCGGAAGGATCCGTGCCCGGATTGTTCAGGTACACAATATGATTTCCATCCAGAACATACGGTTGATCATCAATAAACTGGTACCGGGATGGCGGAATATCGGTATCCAGCACGGACATAAAATCCACAACGGAAGAAGTCTCCGGATCATACTGCTGCACTACATCATAATCCTCATAGAAAAATCCGAAAACGGAGTTGCATTCCATTCCATGGACGGGCAAAATATTGTCCTTTACCGGAATAATTTTTTCGGAAAGAGAGGCCGGATCAAGGATGACCCATTCGGTGTCGCCTTTATTGTTGGTTGACAGCCAAATGATTTTATTATCCTGAACGACAAGTCTCTGGCTAAATATGTCATCAACATGACCCGGTCGGGTATATATCGATTTTCCGTCCCGAAATAGCTCGACGCGCCCGCCGGCATAGATAAATGCCCACGTATCCCCAACAAGGACCGCATCCTCTACATTCTGATTCTGAATATTCCATTCGATTGCGTCGCCGGAAACACCGGGCAATCCGTATTCCCGGGCTTTACAGTATCCGAATTCATCCGATCCGATGACAAATACCGTATCAGAAAGCGCGAATAAGCAAGTTGTTCTTCCGTAAAACCCGTCCGCCGGATGAGTCGCTTGCACGTTTCCGACCTTATCTGTCCAAACCAGCTCTTGACGATACGAGAGCGCATCATTCGGATCGGTGTACCAGCCCTGCAGAAAAACAATATGTTCTTCTGTCGCAATCACACAATCTGCACGAACACTCCTGTTTTCGTGGGTCGGTAATTCAATATAGGATGCCTGAAAAACATTGCATTGATTCGTCTCTGCTGTTGTCGTTTGATCCGCCTTTCCCCGGCAACTGCTTAAAATGAGAATCATGCACACCACGAGCCAAACGGAAAGAATTCTTTCTATTTTTCTCCTCACAGTTCTCCTCCATATATACTATGCTTCACACATTCTCCGGTAATTGCGTCGAAAAACATCCGGGTGCTTGCTCTTCGATCAGGATTCCCTTCATCGGGTTGCGACTGTGAACAGCGAATCACCCAATACGGACGAAACATCGATTCCCCTTCGGAAAACGATCGGAGCTTCAACTCCTCAATAGTAAATCGCTCAAAAAGCGTAATATATACTAACGAGACTTCGTTCACGGTGATCGGTTCGGGACAATCCAATGTCACGATCTCCCCGACACCACTCTTTTTGATGTCTTCAAATGAATGTTCCCGGGATATAGCGTACAGTTCCTCCGAAAACAAAACCAACAATTCATCCAAGCTCATTAAGTCGCCGGATGACATTTCGACCGGCGAACTGAAATGTCCGGTTAGGCTAACATAGTCCACCCCATGCGCGTTGACGATCACATCGATCTCCCGTCCGTTGATCGGCATCTCTTCTCGCCCAAAGCGTTCGGCAAATTCTCCTTCAAGTAAAAGATATCCGCTAAAGTTTTGGCTCGCTTCAGGAATCCCTCCGATATCCCAGAAGAAAGTGAACCAATATGCATCTTCCTCCTCCGTCCAGCCACCCGGGAGGATCACATCCGCATCAAATCGTTCCGCCGCTTCTGCAGAATGATTGTACACACGTAGTTCTGCGTCCAGCTCCTCGTGCGAAAGACGCCGAACACGATAACACTCATTAATCGCAATTCCGGCGCTCTCCAAAAAACTTTTCGCGCTTTCATGCGCAGTCTTTTCATCGGCAAAAGCAAAATCCGTTGAAGCATAATACTCGGGGGACAAGCTTTGACCCAAAGAATAAGTCATGCGTCCCCGGAGTGTATATACGCGTGAATACGGGGAGTAAGACGGACCGGTCTGGCAGAGATATTCTTGCCCGCTACTGTCGACATAACGATCCTTATATGCCGTACCTATCAATTGAGAATCAAAATACTGAGGGTACTCTTCACTTTCGGTCAAGGTCCAATCATCCCCGGTGAACATATTTCGCTGAGATTCGCTTGCCAATGATTCTCCGCCGGAATATACCGACGCTTTCCCGGGATGATTCGGATCGACCGAACAAAGAAGTTCGGCGTCGATGATCACCCGATCCGTGATCCTGCCCGTTAACCGTTGATTCGTGGGATCCGATATATTGATCATCAAATCTTCGATCACCGGTTCCCAAACGAGCGGAGCCCTCGTGGCCGCGCTCTGTTCCGATGAACTCGCGATTTCACTCATACTGCTCGAAAAGTTCTCTGTCGTTTCGAGTGCTTCGGACCGGCATCCTGTCAACGCCAGAATGAGTCCGACGAGTATAAGAGTCGAGAATCTCTTCATGATGACCTCCGAGACGGCGCACGGAGCGTGAATCATCGTTCTCACGCTCCGCGCGGGCCAATCTTCAAATATAGTTTACTTCAAAACGAATTAATTGCAATTTTCGAAATTGAGTGATATATCGGATTCAAGCGCTTATGGGTTCCATCTGCCGTCAACCCAGACATAATAATTTTCCGAACCGGAAGAATTCAGGCTACATTTCAGTGCATAATCAGCTCCCAGTCCTCCGGCATCGACATATTCATTCATCCTACACGCATACTCACCACTTTGATATGTAATTGTTTTTTCCCAAAAATTCACTGAGTCCCCTGCCGAAACCAATTGACCGGCTAACCGAAGGTACGGTCTGAAGACGAGGTTGTTTTCGCCAATGTCTTTGTACACGTAAACCGTCACCGGAATTCCGGTAACCGTCCGCTTCGAATCAATGAGGTTTACACAATACTTTGTTTCCAGTCCTGTCCATTTCTCCGTATCCGCTGTAATGACGCTACTTCCCGCTCCTCTTTGCATTTTCGTAAATTTTCCCTCATCGGGAGTAGGATTAAAATCCTTTACTTCGGCAGACACCGTTGATAACGAGAATGCCAAAACAAGCACCACAACAACAAGGAATGATAAAATTTTCTTCATGGAATAATCCCTCCTTTATTATTATAAGAATAATTTTACCCCCCCCCTGCGATATTTTGTCAACCATAATTTACATCTAATTTCTGAAGCATCGATCGAGGCCGGAGATCTTGTCGACCCCACTCTACCATTACGCTTCTTTTCAATCCGATCGAAAAGCGTGATAAAATGATTTTGTAGTCTCGCGTTCACATTCAAAGGAGGTTCCCCATGTGTAAGGAAAAAGACACCTCCGCTCCGGACAAATTATCTGAGCTGTCACCGAAAAATCAATCAATTACATCTAAACAAGATAAAACTATCAAGGTCGGCGACATCAAATACAAGCGTTTTTCCTTCCACGGGCGCCCGATGTACCGGATCACCGATAAGTCCTACTATAAGGAGCTTGAGCGACTTCAGGTCGAGCTGGTGAAACTCCAGGAATGGGTGAAGGCGAAGGGGCTCCGGGTCGTGGTGCTTTTCGAGGGGCGGGACGCGGCCGGAAAAGGAAGCGCGATCAAGCGGATCACCGAGGCGATGAACCCGAGAATCTGCCGGGTCGAAGCCTTGCCGGCACCGACGCCGAAGGAGGCGACGCAGTGGTTCTTTCAGCGCTATGTCGCCAAACTGCCGTCGGCCGGGGAGATCGTGCTTTTCGACCGGAGCTGGTACAATCGGGCGGGTGTCGAGCGCGTGATGGGATTCTGTACCGAAGCGGAGTACCGGGAGTTTTTCCGGTCCTGCCCCGAGTTTGAGAACATGTTGATCCGATCCGGAATCATTCTTATCAAGTACTGGTTCTCTGTCTCGGACGAAGAACAGGAGAAGCGATTCGAAGACCGGATCGAAGATCCCGCGAAGCGCTGGAAACTGAGCCCGATGGATCTCGAATCACGGAGGCGTTGGAGCGACTATTCGCGCGCCAAGGATGAGATGTTCGAGCACACCGACACGAAAGAATCGCCGTGGCATGTCGTCAACGCCGACATTAAAAAGCACGCGCGGCTCAACTGTATCGCGCACCTTCTGAGTATGATCTCCTACGAGGATATGACGCCGGAACCGCTTGAGCTTCCGCCGCGCCAGGAGGACTCCGGCTACGTGCGGCCGCCGATCCAAAGTCAGCATTTTATCCCGGAAATCTACGGAAACCCTTAGGCGCGACCGTTGACCATCCCGGAAAACAACCGCGGGCATAGACCGATGCCCGAGTGTCCTCCTACTTATCGAAAAGCGCCCTGAATTAAAAAAGCGCCCGGTCTCCCGGACGCCTTATGTGATTTAGTAGCCGATGGACTCCAGTATATCTTTTACTTCGTCCTTAAACTCCTTGTCCACCTCCAGATAGATCATCGTATTGTCGATCCTGGAAACGACAAAAAAACCTTCTCCGGTCGTCATCGCGAATTTGGAATAGTTCGCGATGTTCACTTCGGATTTGGATCTGGCTGAACCGCTACTGCCGTAGGTAGATTCAAAATCGTCCTTGTTATGACTGAACGCCCGTACGGCCTCCCTGTCCGATTCCAGAACATAGAACTCGATCTGATAATCGTCGTTATAGGCAATCAGGCACTTTTCGACGACTTCCTCGTCCGCGAATTGCTCCGTACTATCCTCGACTGTAAAATCCTCGTCCTCCATCGCTTCCGTGAAATCGTCCGCAGAAATGGATTCCTTGTCCTTGAACATTCCGCACGAGGCCGCCGAAAAAAGGATTACCAGGATTATTACCCCGGCCGCAAGTTTTTGTAATGTTTTCATAACAACCCTCCTTCTACCTTCTTCTTCTGATCGCCAGCAGCCGAAGCAATGTGATGATCGCCGAAGCGGCGGCGGCGACATAGGTCATCGCGGCCGCGCGAAGGACTCTTTTGGCGCCGACAAGCTCATCGTCCGTGAGGATATTCGTGTCCGCCAGGATCCGCAGCGCCCGTTTGCTGGCGTCGAATTCGACCGGCAAAGTCACCAGATAAAATAGTACCGCAAAGGCAAACAGAAGAATCCCGATGTTTGCCATGATAATACCGGCCTGTCCGATATAAGAGGTAAAAGCAAACCCGAAAATCGCCATATACGGGCCGAATCTTGATCCGATATTGGCAAGCGGAACCAGAAAAGCCCGAACCTTATTCGGCAGAAAGCTCTTGGAGTCCTGGATGGCGTGCCCGCATTCATGTGCCGCGACTCCGATCGCCGCGACCGAGGGGCTCCCGTATACCGTCTGGGAAAGGCGGAGCACCTTTTCTTTCGGAGAGTAGTGATCCGTGAGATTACCGGCGACCGGCTCAACAGAGACCCCGTTTCCGAATCCGCCGTCATTTGACAGATTTGCGGAGCGCAAAATATACTCGGCCGCGTCTTTGCCCGTAATGCCTCGTTGAGACACCACTTTACTGTATTTACTGAACGATACCTTGGTCCATATACTCGCGAAAAGCGACAGCAAGACCGTACCGATCATCAGGAACAGCCCGTAATCGTAGAAGAAGTCCCAGAATTTTTCCGTAGGCATAAAGTTTCACGTTCCTTTCCGTTCGAAAACGATACGACTGAATAAGGGTTGCGATGTATACTCTCAGCTATATTCCATCTTATCATAAAGAATCGAAGTCGGGCACATCGCGAAGCAGCACAAAAACCACAACCGTCATCGTCAGTTTTCTTATAAATACCTCCGCTATCTTTAAAAAAAGCCGGCAGAGGAGATCTCCCCTGCCGGCAGTACAAGAAAACGGAAATTACGCCAGACAAATCTTCGAGAAATCCTCGGCCTTCAGAGAAGCACCGCCGACCAGTCCGCCGTTGATGTTTTTCTGAGCGAAAAGTCCCGCGACGTTCTCGGCATTCATCGATCCGCCGTATTGGATCGTCTGATTCGCGGCGGCTTCTTCGGAATACAACTCGGCGAGTGTCTTTCGGATAAACGCGCACACTTCCTCGGCCTGCTCGTCGGTCGCTACCTTTCCTGTTCCGATCGCCCAGATCGGCTCATACGCGATCGTGATCTGGCAGAGCTTACTCTCCGGGATACCGGCAAACGCAGCCTTGATCTGTCCCTTGATCCAATCAAACGTTTCACCGGCTTCGCGCTGAGCGAGCGACTCTCCGCAGCAGACGATCGGGCGAAGTCCCCAAGTGAGCGCCGCCTTAATCTTCTTGTTGACGGTCTCGTCGGTCTCCCCGAAATACTCTCTGCGCTCGGAGTGTCCGATGATCACATAGGTGACACCCATTCTGGAAAGCCACGCCGGAGAGATCTCGCCGGTAAAGGCACCCTTCTCGGCGATATAGCAGTCCTGCGCCGCGACCTTGACGTTTGTGTACGCGGTCGCTTCCAAAGCGGCGGCAATCGCGGTAAACGGCACCGCAACGGCAATATTGGATGTTGCGTCCTTCACCAGGGGCTTCAGCGCGTCGATGAGTTTCAGGGCATCCGCCGGGATCCCGTTGTTCATCTTCCAATTGCCGGCCGCAAACGTACGGCAGGGAACCTTATCTTGAAGGCAGTCGATACCGGGAAGCACCTTGCCCTCGATAAATTCGAGAGACGCGCCGCCGCCTGTGGAGATATGCGTGACCTGATCGGCATAGCCGAGCTTCTCAACCGCCGCTGCGGAATCTCCGCCGCCGATGATCGAGACCGCTCCGGACTCCGCGACGGCTTTGGCGATCGCGCGGGTACCTTCCGCAAACTTCTCAAATTCAAAAACGCCGGCCGGGCCGTTCCAAACGACGGTCTTCGCCTTGGCGATCGCCTCGGAGAACATTTTGATGGTCTCCGGGCCGATATCCATGCCCATCCATCCATCGGGAATACCATCACAACAAACGACCTTCGACTGAGCGTCCGCGGCAAAAGCATCCGCGACTACATTGTCCTTCGGAAGAAGGATCTCCACACCCTTAGCCTCTGCCTTCGCGAGGAGCTCTTTGGCCAGATCCGCCTTGTCCGGTTCGCAGAGTGAAGCACCGACACTGAAGCCCTTGGCATAATCAAAGGTGTACGCCATCGCGCCTCCGATGATAATCTGGTCGGCTTTGTCCAAAAGATTCTCGATGACACCGATCTTATCGGAAACCTTTGCGCCGCCCAGGATAGCGACAAAAGGACGCTCGGGATTCGAGAGGGACTTACCCATGATCTCCAGTTCCTTCTGAATCAGATAACCCGAAGCGCTCGGAAGGAAATTGGCAAGACCCGCCGTCGAGGCGTGAGCGCGATGCGCCGTGCCGAACGCGTCGTTGACATAAAGTTCCGCGAGTGAAGCGAGCTCGGACGCGAACGCGGGATCGTTCTTGGACTCTTCCTTGTGGAAACGGACATTCTCAAGCATCATGATCTCGCCGTCCTTGAGCGCCGCGGCCTTCGCCTTGGCATCCTCGCCGATGACGTCCTCAGCCTGAATGACCGGCTGTCCCAAAAGCTCCGAGAGGCGCTGTGACGCGGGCTTCATCGAAAAGATCGGCTCCGGTCCGCCCTTCGGACGACCGAGGTGGGATACCAGAATGACCTTTGCCTTGTTATCCACCAGATACTTGATGGTCGGGATCGCGCCCTTGATGCGCTTGTCGTCCGTAATCTCGCCGGTCTTCTTGTCCTGCGGTACGTTAAAATCAACGCGTACGATGACTTTCTTTCCGGCCACTTTCAAATCTTCGACATTCTTCTTGGGAACCATTGCCATAATGTTCACTCTCCTTAATCATTCACTCCCGTCAAAGGGAGGTATTCAAACGGAAAAAACCCGATATACCGGAAGTCCGGAAAATCAAGCCATATCATTATACAGAGAAACTCCTTGTGTTTCAATGATATATAGGGGATGAAAACTTGAAGAAAACGCCGTAAATTGATACTCTTGTGTTGAGCAGTTTCACGAAATAAAGGGCGCATACCCGTTTTGGCGAAGCCCGAACAGGAGAAAAAATGGCTGATTATCATCCGATCGTTTTGGCCCTCATCGGAACGGGCTTCACTTTTTTTATGACGTCGCTCGGAGCCGCGATGGTATTCCTGTTCAAAAAAGACATGGCGGATCGGGTTCAGCGGATCTTTCTCGGTTTTGCCGCCGGAGTCATGATCGCCGCCTCGGTCTGGAGTCTTTTGATTCCGGCGATCGAACACGCCGAAAAGCTTGGACAGAACGGGCTTCTGCCGGCTGCCGGCGGATTTATCCTGGGCGCTCTGTTCCTTTTCGGGCTGGATAATCTGCTTCCCCACCTGCATCCGGGAAGCAACGACCCCGAAGGCCTGAGCAGTCACATGAAGAGAACATCCCTTCTGTTCTTCGCGGTCACGCTCCATAACATTCCCGAGGGAATGGCCGTCGGTCTGGCCTTCGCATTGGTCGCCAATCCGGATGCGTCGTCCGCGACACCGCTGGCCGCCGCTATGGCATTGGCTCTCGGTATGGGAATCCAGAACTTTCCCGAGGGTGCGGCGATCTCGCTTCCCCTGCGGCGCGAGGGTTTTTCGCGTCGAAAAGCTTTTGCGTACGGCAGTCTCAGCGGAATCGTCGAGCCGGTCGGAGGCGTGCTGACCGTCCTGATCGCGGGTGCCGTCTCCTCCGTGATGCCCTGGCTTCTCTCGTTTGCGGCCGGAGCGATGATCTACGTCGTCGTCGAGGAACTGATCCCGGAAGCTCATCTGGGCGAACATTCCCACCCGGGCACGGCCGGAGTGTTGTTTGGATTTCTGGTGATGATGGCATTGGATGTTTCTTTGGGGTAACGGAAAAGGCCGGAGTCGATATGGGGGCTTTGAATTTTTCTTGTTGACAAACAATAAAAACGGCGATACTATCCTAAGGTGCCAAGCGACACAAGCAGGCATAAATCGATCAGAAGAGGGAGGTGAGCGGCATATGCGAAAGCAAACAGCATCGGGAATTCTGCGTTTTAATACGGCTAAAGGTTCTGAGCTCTTGATTAATTCCGGCATTTTTGCCGTATATAACAATATGGTTGCCGCTCCGCCGATGTTTATCTGATCGGATTATACCGATAGAGATCATTGTCCCGGAGGGCACCGCCCGACGGGACTTTTTTTATTCCGTGTCCCGCCGCAGAACAACGGAACGAGCCGCTTTAAATATTCAAAAAGCGATACATAACAAGGAGAGCCGCGGTTGCGGCAAGTGAAGATAATGAGTCCGATTCAAAGATTTAAGAAATTTCTCCGCCCGGGAAAAGACCGGGAATTCAATCAAAAGCTCATGAAGCTGACCATCCCCATGGCGCTTCAGGAGCTGATGATGTGCTGTGTGTTTCTTTTCGACACGATCATCGTCAGCGGCCTGGGCGACGAGTATCTGGGCGCATCCGGACAGGCCGGGCACTTTACGTTTCTGATGTGGAGCGGCCTTTTCGCGATCTCCGGTGCGGGTTCGATCTATGCCGCCCAGTACTGGGGCAAGGATAAGGACATCAACGGAGTCAGAAAGTCCTTTACGACGACGATCATTTTCGGCGCGATCATCGCGATTCCCTTCTTCATCATTGCGTTCTTCTTCCGGGACAATCTGATGTTTATACTGGCACAGGATCCCCGAACGCGCGAGCTCGGCTCCGAATACCTTTCGATCGTCAGTTTCGCGTATCTGTTCTGGTTCATCACGTCGATGTTCTGCAGTGTTCTGCGTTCGGTCGGGATCACGCGAATCCCCATGATCGCCTCGGCCGTATCCATCGGAATCAACGTGATCATGGACAGTCTTCTCGTGTACGGCGTTTTCGGGCTTCCGCGACTGGAAATCAAAGGCGCGGCGCTGTCGACCGTCGTCGGCTCCCTGGTGGAATTGATCCTTCTTGTCATTCTCGCCCGAAAAGCAAAGGCGCCGATCACACTGACGCGAAAGGATTTTATCCGGCCGGATAAGGAACTGCTTAAAAAGTTTACAAAGGCCGCAGTCCCGATGATGGCCAAGGATCAGTTTTGGGCACTCGGAGTTACCGTATACAGCATATGCTTTTCGCGACTTGGCGTCGCCCAGACTGCCGCGTACAACGCCTACTCGAATATCGGGGAGTTTATGAATATCGCCTTCTACTCGATCGGGAGTTCGGGCGGCATCATGATCGGACACGTTCTCGGTATGGGGGATATCGATAAGGCTAAAGAATACGCCTGGCGTCTCCTTCGACTCATCCTGATCTCCGGACTGATCCTCTGTCCGGTCTTCATGCTACTGACCAAGCTTTTCCTGCTTCCGTTCCCGAATTTGACCCCGGAGGCTATCGGTTACGCGAGGCAGGCACTGATCATCATTTCCCTGGTCATCTGGGCCAGAGGCATCAATTTCACGAACATGAACGGTATCCTCCGGTCGGGCGGAGATATCCTCGGAGCGGCTGCGATCGATATCGGAGGCTTGTGGTTATTCGGAGTACCGCTCGCTCTGGTGGTCACGCTGTGGTTCGGTCTTCCGTTCTGGGCGCTGATGATCGTCATCGCCTCCGAAGAGGTCCTCAAGGTCGGCATCAGCATCGCGCGCGTCCGGACCTACAAGTGGGCGAAGAAATTAGTGTAATGAAGCGCTCCGGTGATCGTGCCGGTGGCGCGATAACCGGATTGGCCGTCCGGTAATAACGAAAAACGGGCGACGGATTATTCCGCCGCCCGCTTTATTGCTGACTTCCCGCTGTTAAGCCTTCCCGACGAGTTCCTGCATCGCCTCGATAGCGGTCTGCATCTCAAAAATACGCTGGGGATTTCCGGGCATGAACCGGTTGATCTGACCTCCTGCTTCGATGAGCTCAATGGACTTTCCATAACTGACTTTGAGTCCTCTGAGACGCTCGACCGGGAATTCTTTGACCACTGGTTCGTAACCTCTCTGCGTATCGGTCAGACCGTCCTTCAGCGCCTTGCCCTTTTTGTACGCGATTCCTTTTTCGACCGGACACTGCGTGCCTGTATAGACCGCCCGACCGTCCCGGATGATCAATTCCCCGCTTCCGACCTCACGGAATACATGTTCGTCGAGCGGCAAAAACAGGCGGACTTTCTCGCTTATGGAGAAGTCTTCCCGCGCGACTCTCTCGCGCATCCGGGACCTCTCCCATACGACCCACTGATGCATATCGGGGAAAGCCTTGTCCCCTTCGCCATCGGGTCGGAAAAAACCCGTCGGCTCCATCCGGACGCGGTTGCCGCAGGAAGAGCAAATCAGCATTTCCTTCTCCGCGGTCATGACGTTATCCTTTTCGCATCGCGGGCAGGCGTGCGCGACATTCTGCGCGCCGGAAGCGATCGCTTTGTTTTTGAATGCGAACGGATGACCGGCAAACCACTCGTATTCGCTGTATGTCAATTGCTCCAGAAGATACGCCTGGATGTCCTCCACGCTCATTTCCCTGACACGTTCGGCGGGAAGAACCGATTTGATCCCGGCGGTAATCCGGCCTCTTCGAAAACCACTCTTGCTCCATCGCGGCCAGGTCATATACGCGCCGTGGGATTCCATAACGGCAATCGCGCTATTAGTCTTCTTGATCATCCGGGCGAGCGCGTCGTCAAAATGAATCGACGTCCCGTCCACCAGCCGTGTCGCCTCCGGAAATATTCCGAGTGTTCCGCCGCGCTTCAGAGCGGTCAGCATTCCTTTGACCGCTCTGGAATCCGAGCGGAATTGAGTCTTCGGGATCGCGCCGCCTCCGGTAAAAAGCGGGCCGACGATGCGGTTTCTGAAAATGAACGTACCCGCGACAAAATTGATTTTGCGTCCGTACAAAACTGCGGCCATGATAATCGGGTCAAGATAAGAGGGATGGTTCCCGATACACACCAGGGGACCTTTCATCCGGACCACTTCTTTATTTCTGCGGATCTTGAACGCGAACAGCAGGCGGGAGAGCGTTACCGCGATCCCCAAGCCGATGAAACTATAAAGAAAAGTATTCGGAACGCCTCCGAGACCGATTTCTTTTTTGTCGGACATCCCAGTTCTCCGATCTGATTGATGCGATCATGTGCGATTATTCTTCAAGGAACGTCGCTTTTTGCGACATAATTTGATAACATCTGTTTCGTATTATACAGTAGAGTCGCATTTTTGGCACACGCCGCTTGCATATTCCCCGTATTCCTATTTCCGGAGGTCTTTACCCGAATGGCAAAATACTGTTTTTACTGCGGTCAGGAGCTCGCCCCCGGCGAAAAATGCAAATGCCGTCGCCCGAACGGCACTGTGCCGCCGAAGGAAGAGCGAGGCCAAAGCGGCGGCACGGGCGCTCAAAAAAACCGGGAGTCGGCCAAGGCCGGAAAAAACGATGCCTCCTTCGGTCCGAAGATTAAAAGAAGCGGTAAGGAGCGATCCTCCCGGCCCGGGTTCAGACTCCGGACATTTACTGACCAACTGCGCACGCTTTTCCCGACCTTTTCGAGCGGGGCAATGTCCTTCGCCGGATATTTGTTACGTCCGGCGACGAAGATCCGGCAGGAATCTCTCCGGGCCAAGCGACCGTTTTCACTCGTTACCATCGCCGTTTTTTCTGTGATGACCGCCCTGCTCGGCGTTCTGCTCGTCTATTCCGGTTCTCATCTGTTTACCGGAATGATGGACTCGATCTTTGGCAGTGAAGCCCTTGAATTTTGCAGAAATCACCCCGCACCCTCTTTTTTCGCGTTGATGATTTTGACCCTTCTGTTTATTCTGATCCTGACACTGGGGTTCTACCTAACATCCCGAATCGGCAGTCGTAAGCCCACATTTCGCAAAACACTTGACCTGGTCTCCATCTCTCTGGTGTACGTACAGATCACCGAGATTATCCTGCTGATTACAGTCCTGCTCGGCGGCAGAAGCTCGATTTCCTTCCTCTTTATCGGCCTGATTCTTCTGGGAGTGGCTCAACTTCTCGCTTTCCGCAACGCCCTCGGGCTCTCCGAGGATCACATCTTTATGATGATCCTCGGGATTTACACGGCGACGTATCTTGTCGCTAAACTGATGATATTTGGCCTGGTCACTGTTTTCTTTCCTGCTTGAAAATGAGCCCGGGCGGATCGGATCCCCCCCGGGCTCATTCCTGATCAATGTTCACGCGCACCGCACGTCTCTGTCATTTCCCTTACGGGTCGAAGATGTTGCTTCCGGATTCCGGCAACCCCTAAATTCCGGGGTCTGCTTCCTCCGAACCTTCGGCTTTCTTTGTCCTTCTCGCCTGCTTGGGCTTTCTTTCGATGTTGACGTCGCCGTCCTTCTCATCGATCAGCGCAATGTCTCCGACTTCGACCTTCCGGTCGAGGATCGCCTGAGAGAACTTATCTTCAACCATAGATTGAATGACCCGCTTCAGCGGTCTTGCACCGTACTGCGGATCGTAACCCTTCTTCGCAAGAAGTTCTTTTGCCTTGGTCGTGATCTCAATGCGGATGCCCATCTCATCGATCCTGGATGAAAGATTATGAATCAGCAAGTCGACGATCTTCATGATGGATTCCTTGTTGAGCATCCGGAAGAAAATAATCTCGTCGACCCGGTTCAGAAATTCCGGATTGAACGCCTTTTTCATCTCCTCCAGAACAAGTTCTTTGGCCTCGTCGTAGGTCTTGCCGCCATAAAGTCTCTCGTTCGAGGCTTCGTCGATCGTAACAAAACTCTTACCGGTCTCCTCGTCGACCTGAGTGGTCGGTGCCGAGAAACCGATCCTTCTTCCGGCGGATGTCGTGAGCATTCGGGCACCGATATTGCTCGTCATAATAATGATCGTGTTCTTGAAATCGACAACTCTGCCCTGTCCGTCCGTCAGCCGCCCGTCGTCCAGGATCTGGAGCATCGCGTTGAATATCTCCGGATGCGCCTTTTCGATCTCATCGAAAAGCACTACGGAATACGGACGTCTCCGGACCTTCTCGGTCAGTTGCCCGCCCTCCTCATACCCGACATAGCCGGGCGGAGAACCGATCAGTTTGGAAACATCGTGTTTCTCCATATACTCGGACATATCGACGCGGATCAGGGCGTTTTCGTTGCCGAACATCACGTCCGCCAACGCTCTTGCCAGTTCGGTCTTGCCGACTCCGGTGGTTCCGAGGAAGATGAACGATCCGGACGGGCGCTTTGGGTCCTTGAGCCCCAAACGACTCCTGCGGATCGCTTTTGCCACAGCGGTCACCGCTTCATTCTGTCCGATGACCCGTTTCCTGATCTCCTCCTCAAGGTGTTTCAGTTTCTCGGCATCACTCTCGTTGATTTTTGAGACGGGTATGCCGGTCCAGCTGGCGACAATATGCGCGATATCGTCCGGAGTCAATTCCTTCTTGTTTTTAATGTGCTCGTCATTGACCTTGCGACGGATCTCGCCCAGCTTTTTTTCCAGTTCCGTCTCCTCGTCCCGAAGCTTCTGTGCGGTTTCAAAATCCTGCTTTTCGATCGCCTCGCTCTTCAGGCGCACGATCTCATGGATCCGCCCGCCGATTTCACGGCCCTCGTCGGTCTCCTTGGTACAACGGATCCGAAGGCACGATGACGCCTCGTCAATCAAGTCGATTGCCTTGTCCGGGAGAAAGCGGTCGGTAATGTAACGACTGGAAAGGATCACGGCGGCGTCGATTGCGTCGTCCGGGATCTTAATCCCGTGATGCTGCTCATACTTTTCGCGGATCCCCTTAAGAATCAGGATCGTATCCGTTGTCGACGGCTCCTTGACCATGACCTGTTGAAAACGACGCTCGAGCGCAGAATCCTTTTCGATGTGCTTTCTGTATTCATCGAGGGTCGTTGCGCCGATGATTTGCAATTCTCCCCGGGTCATCAACGGTTTCAATATGTTGGCGGCGTCCATCGCACCTTCGGCGTTTCCGGTCCCGATAATCGTATGGAGCTCGTCAATGAAAAGGATAACGTTTCCGGCCGTCCGCGCCTCCTCAAGCCCTTTTTTCAGACGTTCCTCGAATTCTCCTCGGTATTTGGTTCCGGCGATCATCGCCGCCAGATCGAGTGACAACAGGCGCTTTCCGCGAAGCATATCCGGCACGTCGTCTTTAATAATTTTCTGCGCCAGCCCTTCTGCGATCGCGGTCTTTCCGACACCGGGCTCTCCGATCAGGACCGGGTTGTTCTTGGTTCTTCGGGCAAGGATCTGCATCACGCGATTGATTTCCTCCTCGCGGCCGATGACCGGATCGACCTTACCCTCCGCGGCAATCGCCGTGAGGTCGCGGGCGTATTGGTCGAGCACGCCGGTTTTGGAGCCCTTTTTGAGCGGCATACCGGATCTTGCGGAGTTTTCCGGGGCTTCGAAGGAAGCGCCGTCGAATCCTTCCGCCTCGCCTTCTTCCGCGGACGGCTCCCCGGTCCCTTCCAGCGAACCCGTCAGCGCTTCGATGGCCTCCTTACTTGTGATCCCGAGCTCCATGAGCAGTCGATACCCGGTACTTTGGCCGTCGCGCAGGATCGCCAAAAGGATATGTTCCGGCTCGACGATATTCTGCGACATCCGCTTGGCCAGAAATTCCGCCAGATATAGAATCCGTTTGGTTCGATTGGTGCACATCGCGAAGATCTCGTTCGGATTCATCGGCTTTTCGGAAAACTCCTTCGGCTCCCGACCCGTCACGAGAATGATTCCCCGCAAGATGTCTTCCTTCCGGATCCCGAGTTCATCCAAGACTTTTCCCGCGGGCGAGTCGCTCTCCGCAATCGCGTAAACGATCTGCTCCGTCCCGATATAATCGAGCGAGAAAGCATCCGAACAGACGAACGAACGATACAGTATACGAATTGACCTTTCCGAAATATTCATATTATTCTTCCTTCCCCCGTGATCACTGTGATGTCACGGTGTATGATTCATTTTCGCTATTTCAACTTTGCTTTTGACCCGCCGTCATCATCCGGCGAATCATCTGCGCCCGGTGGACTTCCTGTTGCGCAGGGTTTAAGATCTCTCCCTTGTCCTTCTGGACACCGGCCGGACCGATAAACGCTACCATTCGGGAAAGCGTCTCCGCATCCACCTCCGTAAAAAATCCGAGAGCACTCCCGAGTCTCAGGTCGCTGATGCGTTTCATCGCCTCCGAGTCCGTCATCATCCGCGCATAGAGCAATTCCCCGTATGATCGGTAAACCCGGTCGCGGATTTTGTCCGGATTACTGTCGAAAAGCTCTTTTCGGAGCTTTCGCTCGAGTTGAACAACCTCTTCCGCCATCTGTTTGAACCCGGAGAGCACATCGGCCTCCGCAATTCCGAGCGTGATCTGATTGGACAGTTGATATACGTTTCCGGTCGCCTGACTGTGTTCTCCCAAATGCCCCCGAACCGCAAATCCGGCATGCGTCAATCCGTCGATCAGGGGTTGAATCCGGTTCAGAAGCGTCAACGCCGGCAAATGAACCATTACCGACGCCCGCATGCCGGTCCCCGTATTGGTCGGGCAGGCGGTCAGAAAACCGTACCGGGTCGAATACGCGACCGGCAGGTTCTTTTCGAGGAAAACCGCGATCTCTTCGGCCTTTCGGTATGCCTTTTCAAGTGAGAACCCGCAATCCATCACCTGAATGCGAATATGATCCTCTTCGTTTACGAGGATGCTGACCGATTCGTCCTTGGAAATGCACACGCAACGACCGGCGCCTCCTTTGGCGAGGTCGTCACTGATCAAATGTTTCTCAACCAAAGCGTCGCGATCGGGCTCGGGCAGGAGGTCCATATTCAGGGATACAAATTTCTCCGTTCCGGCGACAGGAAGAGCCATGACCGCGGCCACGACCCGATCCCGGACCTCGATCATCTTTTCGGGGGTCATCCGGTGAGGAAAGGAATAGCCGTCGAGGTCACGCGCCAGGCGCACTCTGCTGGAGAGAACTACGTCCGCGTCTTTTCCGCAGCTGATATACCAACTCATGAACTCACTCTCCTTTTGCCTTCAGTCCGGTGATCTCGTCGCGCAACCTGGCCGCTGATAAATAATCTTCCCGAGCGATCGCCGCGTCCAACTCATCGTTCTTTTGAGCGATTAATTTGGTCCGCTGTTTGCGATCCATTTCTGTAATATCGCGGGATTCCCGATCAAGGGCTTCTGTCGCTTCGGTCGATAGCGCCTCCCGCTGCGCTTCATCCGGAACAACAACCTTCTCTTCGAATCGCGTTTGTGCGGAGCCGTCATCCTCCTCGTCGAGTTTTTTATGGGAGCGATGTTTCATTTTCTCCGCCAAATGTCTGCCCAGATGTGTCTTGCCCATTTGTGTACGACAGAAAACCGGATCGAGTTGACTTCCGAAAGCCTCATAACAGTCCGGACATCCGAGAAACCCTGTCTTTCTGAACTCGTCAAATGTAAGATTGCATCGACTGCATCGTGTTACGCGTCTCTTCTGAAGATCGTCCGCGCCTATTCCGAGCGTCGTCTGAAACGCATTGCCCATTACCGCAAAGGGATTGTTGAGCTTAACGGGCACGTTAAACGTCGGAATTGACAGGCCCATTTCCCGGGCGCATACATCGCATAAAATGAACGTTTGAGGCTTCTTACCCAATTCCTGCTGGACAATTTGAACGTTTGCCTCGCGTTCCTTACATCGTTGACATTTCATAGTTTTTCTCCCCGTTCGTGTCTGTTTTATCCGGCGAAAGCCAAATTCAATACGATTGGATGTTTCCGGTAATGAGACTGATCAGCATGTTTTTGAATATATCCATACGCACTACTCCTTTTCGATCCGAATCGATACCGGAAAGTGCGTTGTCCGAAACCGCCGCCATCATCAGTTTGGCCTGACCCATCGTAATGATCTGATAGTCGAGAAAATTCTGAAGATAGATCTCGGCTTGTTGCTGGGAAAGATCTTCTCCGAGCGCGTTGATGGTGTGCATCAGGTAATCGGTAGTCGCATAATTCTGAACTCTGGAGATCCGGATCTGACCACCGCCTCCCCGCCTGCTCTCCACAATAAATCCCTGTCCGTTCGTAAACCGGGTGGACAGCACATACGTAATCTGGGACGGAACGCAATTGACCTTCTCGGCCAAAGAACTCCTGCTGATCACCGCAACGCCCTGATTCTCGTCCAGAATCTGCTTGATCATGGTTTCAATCACATCGACCAATCTTGCCAATTTACTCATCCTTTCCCGAGTCTTGTCGTTATATTTTTGACTTTGACTATCTTTGACTTACTTATATTATAGCGTCCTCTCCTCTCCTGTCAAGCAACGGCCGGACATTTTTAAGGTCCCGTCGATCCGCCGGGCAATAAAAAATCGCCCCTGCCATAAGGCAGAGGCGACCTTCGGTTGACTGATTACAGTTGAATTATTGATTGTCCGAATCGGAATCGGCAGTGCTGTCCTTGCTTACTGCGTCGTCCGGCAGCATACCGAGAAGCCCGAAATTATCAGCGATGACGGGAACGGCAGAGATTTTCCGGTATCGGCTCATGCCCGTTCCTGCCGGGATCAGTTTACCGATGATAACGTTTTCCTTGAGTCCGAAGAGCGGATCCACCTTTCCCTTAACCGCCGCATCCGTCAAAACGCGCGTGGTCTCCTGGAAGGAAGCCGCGGACAGGAACGAATCCGTAGCCAGTGAGGCTTTGGTGATTCCCAAAAGCGTCCTTTTCCCCTTGGCCGGCTCAGTCCCGCGCGCTTCGGCGCGCTTGTTCTCTTCCTCGAAATCAAATATGTCAACCAGACTGCCGGTCATTAACTCGGAATCTCCCGGATCATCGATGCGTATCTTACGCATCATCTGTCGCGTTATGACCTCAATGTGCTTATCATTTATGGTAACACCGCCGCTCTTATAAACTTTGATGACCTCGCTGATGATGTACTTCTGAACGCCGCGTACCCCTTTGATCTTCATGATCTCCTGAGGGCTGACCGTTCCGTCCGTCAAAAGGTCTCCGGCCTCAACAAAATCGCCTTCGCGTACCTTGATCGTCGCGGAGTAAGACACGGGATATCTCTTCTCTTCGGTTCCGAGCTCACTGTCCTCAGTCTCGGCAGCCGTTACGATAATTTCACGCTTCCGCTTGATTCCCTCCTCAATCCGGACGATACCGTCGATCTCGGAAATAATCGCCTGACCTTTCGGCTTTCTGGCCTCGAAAAGTTCCTCGACACGAGGCAGACCCTGTGTGATGTCGTCGCCGGAAGCAATACCGCCGGTGTGGAACGTACGCATTGTCAGCTGTGTGCCGGGCTCGCCGATGGACTGAGCCGCCATGATACCGACCGCTTCTCCGCCGATTGCTTTCTCACCGGTCGCCAGGTTCACGCCGTAACAATGCGCGCAAACACCCTTACGCGCACGGCAGTCGAACACCGAGCGAATCTTCACCCGGGTAAGCCCCGACGCCTCGATCTTGTTGGCGATATCCTGTGTGATCAACTCGTTGGCTCCGATCAGGACCTCGCCGGTCTGAGGATGAACGATCTCGACCGCCGAAAAACGTCCCGCGAGTCGCTCACTCAACGACTTGATGATATCCTTCTTATCGTTTGCGACCGTAGCAAGTTCGCGGACATATGTAAAGTCATCCGTTCCGCAATCTTCCTCCGTGATGATGACATCTTGAGCTACGTCTACCAGACGGCGCGTCAGATAACCGGAGTCCGCCGTCTTGAGCGCGGTATCCGACAGCGATTTTCTCGCACCGTGCGATGAAATGAAGAACTCCAGAACGTTCATGCCTTCACGCAGATTCGACTTAATCGGGATTTCGATCGTTTTACCCGAAGTGTCCGACATATTACCGCGCATACCGGCCAATTGCTTGATCTGGTTGATCTGACCGCGCGCGCCGGAATCCGACATCATCTTGATCGGATTATACGGTCCGAGGTTCTTCTTGAGTTCCTCGGTAATCGCGTCCGTCGTGTTGTTCCAGATACCGATAACCGCTCTGTAGCGGCCGTCTTCGTTGAGCATTCCGCGACGGTACATGGCGTTGACGTGCTCGACCTTATCCTCAGCCTCGTGAATCATTTTTTCTTTGACATCCGGGACGATCATGTCCTCGATACCGATGGAGATACCGCCGCGCGTCGAAAATTTGAAGCCCAAGGCTTTGATGTTGTCCAGAAGCACGGCCGTTTGCGCGATGCCGTGCGTGCGAATCGCCCGGCTGATAACATCTTCCAGCCGCTTCTTTCCGACCAGGAAATCGCATTCCAACAACAATTCGTTGCCCGGGACGGAGCGATCAACATAGCCCAGATCCTGAGGAATGATCTCGTTGAATAAAAATCTGCCCAATGTCGATTTTACCAAACCGGTACGCGTCTTTCCGTCGATATCCCGCGAAACACGGACGGTGATCGGCGCGTGCAACTCCAAATGATGAGCGTCATACGCCATGATTGCCTCTTCCAGACCGGAGAAGACCATGCCCTCACCTTTTTCGCCGGGCTTATCGATGGTCAGATAATAACAACCCAGGATCATATCCTGCGTCGGGACCGTGACCGGCTTACCGTCCTGAGGTTTCAGAAGGTTATTGGATGAGAGCATCAGGAATCGGGCTTCTGCCTGGGCCTCGGCCGACAGCGGCACATGGACTGCCATCTGGTCTCCGTCGAAGTCTGCGTTAAACGCTGTACAAACCAGCGGATGAAGCTTGATCGCGCGTCCTTCGACCAGTATCGGCTCAAAAGCCTGAATACCGAGTCTGTGGAGCGTCGGCGCACGGTTCAGCATGACCGGGTGATCCTTGATGACATTCTCGAGGATATCCCACACAACATCGGAAGCACGCTCCACCAGTCTCTTTGCGGTTTTGATATTCTGCGCGTGCTCGTCTTTGACCAGACGCTTCATCACAAAAGGCTTGAAGAGCTCGAGCGCCATTTCCTTAGGCAGGCCGCACTGATGCATTTTAAGTTCCGGTCCGACAACGATAACAGAACGGCCGGAATAGTCGACACGTTTTCCGAGAAGGTTCTGACGGAACCGACCCTGTTTGCCCTTGAGCATGTCCGAAAGAGACTTCAACGCGCGGCTGGAAGCACCCGTTACCGGACGTCCCCTTCTGCCGTTATCGATCAATGCGTCGACCGCTTCCTGAAGCATGCGCTTTTCATTGCGAACGATAATCTCCGGAGCGCCGAGTTGCAGAAGTTTACTGAGGCGGTTATTGCGGTTGATCACGCGCCGATAAAGATCGTTTAAGTCGGAGGTTGCGAAACGTCCGCCGTCCAGTTGAACCATCGGGCGAAGTTCGGGCGGCAAAACAGGCAGCACGTCCAATATCATCCATTCCGGTTTGTTGCCGGACTTTTTGAATGCTTCGACCACTTCCAGGCGCTTGACTATTCTGGCTTTTTTCTGCCCCGAGGAATTGCGGAAATCCTCACGAAGGCTTTCCGCGAGTTTGTTGACATTGATCTGCTGAAGGAGAATCTTGATCGCCTCCGCACCCATCTTGGCAACAAACGAATTACGGCCGTACTGGTCGATCGCGTCTCTGTATTCCTTCTCTTCAATAATCGAGTTTTTCTGAAGTTCGGTCGTCCCCGGATCAATGACGATGTACGCCCCGAAATAAAGGACCCTTTCCAGGTTCCGTGGTGTTATATCCAGAATCAAGCCCATACGACTGGGGATCCCTCTGAAATACCATATGTGAGAAACGGGCGCGGCCAATTCGATATGCCCCAGACGCTCACGCCGAACCTTGGATTTGGTTACCTCAACCCCGCAACGGTCGCAAATGATACCCTTATAACGAATCTTTTTATACTTTCCGCAATGGCACTCCCAGTCTTTCTGCGGCCCGAAAATACGCTCGCAGAACAATCCGTCACGTTCGGGCTTGAGTGTTCTGTAGTTGATCGTCTCCGGCTTTTTCACTTCGCCGTGCGACCAACCCTTGATGGTCTCCGGTGACGCCAGTCTGATTCCGATGGACTCGAAATGATTCAGTTCAAACATATGTGTGAAGTCTCCTTCCCATGCGACAAATCCCGCCCGAAAACCGGCGTGATCAAGTGATTATTATTCATCCTCGGTCGGATCAATCTCGATCCCGACCGTCTCCTCATCCTCGATTTCGAGAGATAAGTCCGGAAATTCCAGGTCATCCAGACTGTCTTCGTCATCGGAATCGTCGACCAGTTCGCCGTCCGGTCCGACTTCGGAGAATCCCTTGCCTTCCAATTCGCTCTCATCCGGCTGGAGGATATACTTGGAAATCAACTCCGGATCAGGAGTCGGCAAATCCCCGTCCTCCTCGGTTGCGTCGGGAATTTCACACTCCTCGTTCTCCCCGGTGTAAATGTGAACATCAAGCGCCAAAGACTGGAGTTCGCGAACAAGCACCTTGAACGATTCCGGAATGCCGGCTTCCGGCACGCTCTGTCCCTTGACGATCGACTCGTAGGTCTTTGTACGCCCGGTAATATCGTCAGACTTGACCGTCAGGATTTCCTGCAGGGTGTGCGCTGCGCCGTAGGCCTCAAGCGCCCAGACTTCCATCTCTCCGAAACGTTGTCCGCCGAACTGCGCTTTTCCGCCCAAAGGCTGTTGCGTTACCAGAGAATACGGTCCGATCGAACGGGCGTGGATCTTGTCGTCGACCAGGTGGTGAAGTTTCATATAGTACATAACTCCGACCGTAATCCGGTTCTCAAACGGCTCTCCGGTACGTCCGTCGAAAAGGATGGTTTTGCCGTCCGGATCGATTCCCGCCTCTTTGAATGCCGCTACGATATCCGACTCGTTCGCTCCGTCGAAAACAGGAGTCGCAACCTTCCATTTCAGGGCGCGGGCTGCATATCCGAGATGGACTTCCAACAGTTGTCCGATGTTCATACGGGAAGGAACGCCGAGCGGATTCAGTACGATATCCAGCGGGGTTCCGTCCGGAAGGAACGGCATATCCTCTTCGGGCAGGATCATCGAAACGACACCCTTATTCCCGTGACGACCGGCCATTTTGTCTCCGACAGACAACTTTCTCTTCTGAGCGATATATACACGAACAAGTTTATTGACGGTGCCCTTGAGGACGCTGTCGTTCTCCTTCGTGAAGACCTTGACATCGACGACGATGCCGGACTCACCGTGCGGCACGCGCACGGAAGTGTCGCGGACCTCGCGAATCTTTTCGCCGAAAATCGCTCTGTACAGGCGCTCCTCAGCCGTCAGCTCCGTTTCTCCCTTCGGGGTGACCTTTCCGACAAGAATATCTCCCGCCTGAACCTCGGCACCGACCCGAACAACGCCTTCTTCATCCAGATCCTTGAGCGCGTCATCGCTGACGTTGGGAATCTCGCGCGTAATCTCCTCCGCGCCGAGCTTCGTATCTCTGGCTTCGCACTCGTATTCCTCGATATGAATCGAGGTGTACACATCATCTTTGACCATTCTCTCATTGATCAGGACGGCGTCCTCATAGTTATATCCTTCCCAGGTCATGAACCCGATCAGGACATTTCTGCCGAGAGACAGCTCTCCGTCGCAGGTGGACGGACCGTCCGCGATGACGTCACCGGCCTTGATCGCGTCGCCTTGACGAACAATCGGCTTCTGGTTGATACACGTACTCTGGTTGGATCGCTGATACTTGATCAGAGGATAGACATCCTTCTTTCCCAAGTTTGTCGAAATTTCGATCCGGTCAGCGGAAACAAAGGAAACAACGCCGTCGTTCTTCGCAACGCTGCAAACGCCGGAGTCTTTTGCTGCTCTGTACTCCATACCGGTACCGATGATCGGAGCTTCCGTCCGAATCAAAGGAACAGCCTGACGCTGCATGTTCGAACCCATCAGGGCGCGGTTCGCGTCGTCGTTTCCGAGGAACGGGATCAAAGCGGTCGCGACGGAAACCAACTGCTTCGGCGAAACGTCCATGTAGTCGACATCTTCCGGATTGACCTCAATAAACTTATCCAGGTAGCGGCAAACCACCTTCTTATCGAGAAAACGTCCGTCCCCGTCGATCGGCTCGTTCGCCTGGGCAATGTTGTAATAATCCTCCTGGTCAGCGGTCATATAAACCACTTCCCGTGTGACGACACCCTTCTTCTTATCGTAGTGCCGGTAAGGGGTCTCGATAAAACCGTATTTGTTTACTCGTGCGTATGTCGCAAGAGAGTTGATCAGTCCGATGTTCGGACCTTCCGGCGTCTCGATCGGGCACATTCTTCCGTAGTGGGAGGAGTGAACGTCACGAACCTCAAAGTTCGCCCGGTCGCGGGAAAGACCTCCGGGTCCGAGGGCGGACAGTCTTCTCTTATGGGTCAACTCCGCAAGCGGATTCGGTTGGTCCATAAACTGCGAAAGTTGGGAAGAACCGAAAAACTCTTTGACCGCCGCGCTGACCGGCCGTGTATTAACGAGTTGCAGCGGGGTAACCGAAGACATGTCGGGAACAGCGCCCATGCGCTCACGGATATTTCTCTCCATCCGAGAAAATCCGATGCGGATCTGGTTCTGCAAAAGCTCACCGACCGAACGGACTCTGCGGTTGCCGAGGTGGTCGATATTATCGAGATGACCGATCCCGTATTCCAGGCCCAAAAGATAACTGACGGTGGCGATAATATCTTCGACCGTAAGATGTTTGGGCATCAAATCGTACTGGTGATTGTTCAGCGCTTCGGTCAATGCCTCAGCAATGCGGCCTTTCTCGGAGGAGCGCGCTTCTGAAATGATCGAACGCAGGACACCCGTCCGGACCTTCTCATTGATCGTGGTCGCGGAAATATCAAAGCCTTTCAGTTCCTTCGCCGAGAAGCTGGAGCGGATGAACACATCCGCGTCCACACGGCCGTTGCCGATTATCTTGAACTCGTTCTCGGATATACGAACCGTATCGCCGATCGTGGTAATCGGATAGATGAAGACTTCATTGATACCGGCATTTTCGATCTCCAGAGCCTTCTCGGGGGAAATAACCGAGCCGGCCGCAAGGAGAATCTCCCCGTCGTCCGAAATTACGTCGCGCGACGCTTTATGCCCCTTGACGCGAGTGGACAACGACAATTTCTGATTGATCTTATATATACCGACGCGGGCAAGATCGTATCTCTTCGGATCGAAAAACATGGAGTTCAGGAGTGTTTCCGCGCCCTCGACAGACGCAGGCTCACCCGGACGAAGTTTACGGAAGAGTTCGGTAAGTCCCTCCTCACGAGAGTGTGAGACGTCCTTCTCAATCGTGGCGTTCAGGCATCGCTCATCGCCGAAAAGCGTTCGCAGTTCGTCATCCGTCCCGATTCCGAGCGAACGGAGAAACACGGTAAGAGGGAACTTGCGGGCGCGATCGACGCGCACGTAGATAACCCCGTTGGCATCCATCTCGTATTCAAGCCAGGCGCCGCGGTTCGGGATCACTTGAGAAGCATACAATTCCACGTCGCTCTTATCGCGCTCCGAAGAATAATAGGCTCCCGGGGAACGCACCAATTGGCTGATAATGACTCTTTCGGCTCCGTTGATGACAAACGTGCCGTTATCCGTCATGATCGGAAAGTCTCCGATAAAAACCGACTGCTCCGTGATCCTGGAATCGCGCTTGTTGTTCAGGCGAACCGTGACCTTTAGAGGAGCGGCAAAATTGGAATCTTTCTCTTTGCATTGTTCGATGTTGTTCTGAGAGTTGTCAATGTCAAATTCCTTGCTGACAAAAGATAATTCTATATCTCCCGAATAGTCTGTAATCGGTGATACCTCACGTAAAACCTCCATCAGACCTTCATCTAAAAACCATTGGTAGGAATTCTTCTGGACCTCGATCAGATTCGGCACTTCAATGACTTCGTCGATACGAGAGTAGGATAAGCGATCCACTCTTCCCTGCTTGACGGGACGCACCATTACACATCACCTCACGAATGTTCCGGCTGTTAGGCCATCGATGTCGCGTCAGCAGTATTTACGGAATTATAAAGGTCGTTCAAGCCGAAAACGAACCCTATTCCCAGTAAAAAACACGAAAGGCGACACGCCTCCAATTTATAACGCGCTATAGAATGATAGCACCGTAAGAGACGCATGTCAATGAAATTATGATGAATGCGAGGCGATATTTCGATCAGTCGGGGGTGGCCAGCGCAATATTTTTGTAGTTGATCTCGTATGAAACGACTCCCTTATCATCAATGGCTTGTGACCACTGTTCAAACTGCTCGTCGATCATCATACTGCGAAGGGTGTACTTCCATGCGGGAATGTTCTCCACGAAGTACACAACGTCAACATAATTGCCGCTCTTGACAATCGTCAGATCGCCGCCCTTGCGGTCCGGAGAAATCAGCCAGTTGGTGAGTTCGCGTTGAGCTTCATCCGCCATATCTTCGGTAAACAGAGAAGCGGGAGTGACTCCCGTTACCAGTCCGCCGCTCGCCTTGCTCGGAAAATCATCGGTATTTTTCTTAACCAGAGAGATAAAACTCTGCTCATCCGTGACCTTAAGCATCAGCTCCTCAGCGAGCAGATCCGTCTTGTCTTTATCCGCTTGGAGGACGTTTCCGTCGATATCAAACTCGCCTTCATAATCCATCCGGAGAAAGCGGTACGCGATCGTCGGAGACTCATCGACACGACGGGAAATGAAGTAAACGGCAATAACACCGGTTTCTTTTTCGAAAACCGCCGTATCCCCCTCGGCGCGATCCGTCGAGAAAACGAAGGTCGCCATCTCCTCGCTGACATCTTTGATACTGCTGTATGAAATATCTTCGGCGAGCGTCGGGTCCTTCCCGTCGGCAAAATTGGCGGCCGCATCCTCGCCCGCAAGCTCCGCGCAAGCGTCACGGAAGCTCTGCTCGTCGATTGCGCGGGAAATGACCTCTTCCGCCTTGGCTCTTGCCTCGTCCATGGCCGCGGCCTTCTGTTCGTCGGTTGCGCCCTCTTCAAATACGGCCTTGAAGAAATACTGCTTAAACGTCGACAACTCGCTTTTGAGTTTGTCGGCCTCGGAAATATTATTCATCTTCTCATCGGCGACCGGCTTATAGACGTTTTGCTCAAGGTGCTGGATGTATTCGTCGGCGATTAACTGTCTCTCCAGAAAAGACGCGAAACTCGATACCGTCGTTCCCGGGCCGTACATTTGAGACAGATAGGTGTCGACAGTCATGCCGTTACCGCTGTATGAAACGGATTCGCGCAAATTATTGATCGCCAGTTCTATCGTACTCTTCACCGCTTCGGGCTTGAAGGACTTGTCCTTTTTCGCTTCGATTCCGATTTGAACGGAACGCTTCATCGCATTGCATGCCGTCTCATACGCATATTCACGGTAGGTCTGCCCGGTCTCTTGATTGAAAACGGAGTCCATATCCATTCCGTACGTGATCATCCCGTACTGCTGGAGCTCGTTCATGGCCTGGGCATAATTATAGTTCAACTCGTTGACCTTGATTTTCGCGATCACCTCGGGCTTTCCGCCCTCGGGAGTCCTTATAAATTCGGCGCCGGTCAAAACCATTGCGGGAAGTCCGGCATGGTATGCAAAAAAGCCGCCGACAGAGATAACAAACACCAGGATGATGGCCGCGATGATCAGCTTGCGCTTCACGGAAGAGTTCATGATCGGCTTCCTGATTTTCTTGGTTTTTCCGGCGACTTTGTTCTTATTTTCCATATTATAATCGTCCTTTTCTGGGGTGTTTTCGAAAACACAGCACGCCTATTATAATTCCCGTCCGAAAAGAATGCAAGGAAGCTCCGAAAGATTCTCGAGCCAGTATTTCGGGGACAGGGAACGGAGATCCTCCTTGGGCATGTACGTCCAATCGACGGCCGCGGAATCGACGCCCGCATTCTCCGCGCAAATCAGGTCGTGAACGCTGTCGCCGACGTAAAGGATCCGCGTCATATCCGAAAGGCCCAATTGCTCGGCGGCATAATAGATCGGCGCGGGCGCGGGTTTGTGTTCGGTTGTATCGTCCCGCGAGACGAGAACGGAGAAAAATTTCTCGAGGTCGAACTGTTTCATCGTGAATATCGCCGGATCGCGCCGCTTGGAGGTGACAACACCCTGCAAAACTCCGAGCCGCGAAACCTCCTCCAGTCCTTCGCGGATGCCCGGAAAGATGCGCACGTCCGTCGGCAGGTATCGTTCATTGGCGCGCTGGTACGCGGCATAAAGGTTTTTTTGCGTTTCTTCGTCGTAATCGCGAAAAGCGGTCCAAAGCGGAAGTCCGATCGTCGACAGAATCGTCTTCTCGTCTCTTCGTATCCCGAGGACCTCCTCGAAAGCGATGTGAAAGCATTTTACGATCAGCGGGATCGTATCAACGAGCGTACCGTCAAAATCATAGAAAATCGCGTCATACTTGAGTTGTCGTTGTGTTGGCGCGGTATTGTCCTCATTCCTCATTCTTGTCCTCAACTTTGGGTTCTTCTTCCGGGAGCAACCGCAGGCGCAGTTTGGATATCCACTTGTCCTGAACCTGCTCCACCTTAATCTCCATGTTCTTATACCGTACCTCGGGCTTCTCGCCGTCATCCGGGATGCGGTCGAGAAGGTTGATGACCAGGCCGGCGACCGTATCGTAATCCTCGTCCGGCAGGTCGATTCCGATGGCAATCTCCAGGTCATTGAGGGTCATGTCGCCGAGCACCATGTAATCTCCGTCGGGAAGGAGCGTGAGTTGGGGCTCGCCCTTGTCGAACTCGTCGGTGATGTTGCCGACAATTTCTTCGATCATATCCTCGATGGTCGCGATGCCCATCGTTCCGCCGTATTCGTCGACGATGACGGCCATTTGCATCCCTCCCTTTTTCATCTCGTGAAAGAGCGAGGAAAGTTTCTTGTTTTCATGCACAACCAGCGGACGGCGGACCAGTTTTTCGAGCGAAAACCCGCCGCGTTTTTCCGGATCCGCGGCGTAACTCAAGAGATCTTTGATATGAAGGACACCGACGATCTCGTCGATTGTGTCGCGATAGACCGGAATGCGCGTGAACTGCTCCTGTGTCGCGACCTGCATCACCTCATCAAAATCCGCGTCGATGGGAAGGGATACCAGCTTTTTTCTGTGCGTCATGATCTCGGACGCTTCCTTGTCGTTGAACTCGAAAACGTTCTGGATCATTTGTTTTTCTTCGTCTTCGATCGAGCCGGATTCACTGCCGACGTCGACCATCATCCGGATCTCTTCCTCCGTCACGTTCTTATCGTTGGCATTCGGGTCGATCCCGAAAAGGCGCAGCACCGCGTTTGTCGAAAGCGTCAACAGTTTGACGAACGGTCGCATGAGCAGGCCGAAGACATTGACGACGGAAGCCGAGACAAAGGATACCCGGTCGGGATATCTCTGCGCGATGCGCTTGGGGACGAGTTCACCCAGTACCAGCGAAAAATAGGACAGGATGACGGTGATGATCACCATGCTGACCGGTCGCAAAATCGACTCGTATTTTCCTCCCGAATCGATCGCCCCGTAAAGAAGATCCGTGAACTTATCCGCAGCGAACGCGGAGGACAGGAAACCGGCCAGCGTTACGCCGACCTGAATGGTCGCAAGAAAAGATCCCGGGTTTTCGATAAACCGCAAGACGCGCTTTGCGCCCCGATTCCCGTCCTCGGCCATTTTCTTGATTTTGTTGTCGTTCAGCGTGATGACGGCCATTTCCGTGGCCGAGAAGAAAGCGTTAATCATGACAAAAATAAAGACTATGATCAGGTCGATGATAACTCGGCCTATATCGCTGTCGGGCACAGTATCTCCTGTCCTTTCTTGGGTGGAAGTCCCGTTCACGGCGTCTTTTTACGCCGCTTGCAACCGTTCGGTCGCGCCGCAAAACCACCGCGCACGCTCCCTACAGAAGGGAATATATCAGATTTCGGGGTCTTTCACAAGAACGCTCGTCTATCGATCCTTTTCGAGAAACTCGAAAAGGACCGTCTGAACGATCTGCGGATCAGCCTTTCCGCGTAAGAGTCGCATTGCCTGCCCGATCAGGAATTGGACGCTCTTTTCACTTCCGGACCGGTAATCCGCGGCCGCCTTGGGATTTTCTTCAAGAACCCGTTCAACCGCCTCCTCGATGACCGACCGGTCCGAGACCATCGCAAGACCGTTTTTCTCGATGTACTCGAGCGGGTCGACATTTTCGGTGAAAACCCTCCCGAGAACATCCCGACCGACCGTGCGATTGATCTTTCCCGCCGAAACCATCGAGATGATCTTGCCGAGCGCGTCCTCCGGGATCTTCAGCTCCTCGGGCGGACACTGCGCATCCTTCATGAGTTTCAGAAGGTCGGTCATAATCCAGTTGGACGCTTCTTTCGGGTTCCCGCAGAGTTCCGCGGTGCGCTCGAAAATCCGCACGAGCGGGAATGAGCCCGTCAGGATATCCGCGTCGTACTCGGGGAGGCCGAGTTGTTGGATATAGCGTTCTTTTCGCGCCTCCTTAAGCTCGGGAATCTCCCGGGCGATCTCATCGATCATGGCTTGATTCACCGTAAGGGGCAGAAGATCGGGCTCCGGGAAGTATTTATAATCGTGTGCGTTTTCCTTCGTGCGCATGGAAAAGGATACACCCTTTTCATCATCCCAGCGCCGGGTCTGCTGTTTAACGGTCTTTCCCGCCCGGAGGCGTTCGATCTGCCGCTTGGACTCCGCTTCGATCGCGCGCGCGATCGCCTTGAGGGACGCCATGTTTTTCATTTCGGTGCGCGTGCCCAGCTTTTCCTCTCCGGCCGGCCGGACCGAGAGGTTAATATCCGCGCGCATCGAGCCCTCCTGCATTTTACAGTCGGAGACGCCGATGTACTGAAGTGTCGTTTTCAAACGCTCGAGGTAATCGATGACCTCCTCCGCGCTTCGAAAATCGGGTTCGCTGACAATCTCGATCAGCGGGATGCCGCATCGGTTGTAGTCGACCAGCGTACATTTCTCCTCGGTGTCATGGATGAGTTTGCCGGCATCCTCCTCCATATGCATCTCATGGATCCGGATCTTCTTACGGGTATCTCCGTTGCCGATCTCAACAAAGCCGTTCCGGCAGATCGGCAGATACAGTTGGGAAATCTGGTACGCCTTCGGAAGATCCGGGTAGAAATAGTTTTTCCGGTCGAATTTGCCGTTCCCGGTGATCGCGCAGTGTGTCGCCAGTCCCGCGCGAACGGCATAACGCAGGACTTCGCGGTTCAGTGAAGGAAGCGTTCCGGGCATGCCGGAACAGATCGGACAGACGTGCGTATTCGGGTCGCCGCCGAAGGCGGTCGAACATCCGCAGAAAATCTTGGATTCGGTCGAGAGCTCGACATGGACTTCAAGTCCGATGATGATTTCGTATTCGTTCATGTGCGCTCCCCTCCTCCCGGCAATGACGGATCTCCGGGCAACCGAAGGTGATGCTCCGTCGAGCGCTGAAAAAGCCAGGCCGCATCGACCATTTGCTGTTCACCGCCGCTTGGGCCGATCAGCTGAAGCCCGACCGGCAGTCCTTTCGCGTCAAAGCCGCACGGGATCGACGCCGACGGAAGACCGGCGATATTGGGAAGGACCGTATAGATATCCCCGAGGTACATCTTGAGCGGATCCGACAGGCTCTCGCCGATCCGGGGAGCCGTTGAGGGAGCCGTCGGCCCGAGAATCAGATCGCAGGAAGAAAAGGCGTCATCAAAAGCCTTTTTGATCAACGCCTTCGCCTTGAGCGCCTTGATGTAATAAGCATCGTAATAGCCGCTCGAAAGAACATAGTTTCCGAGCATGATCCGACGCTTGACCTCCAGCCCGAATCCCTCGCTTCGACTCTGAATGTAGATTTCGGAAAGACTTTCCGCATCCTTCGCGCGGTAGCCGTACTTGATGCCGTCATACCGGGAGAGGTTGGAGCAGGCCTCCGCACAGGCGATAATGTAGTAGGTCGGGATCGCGTACTCGACGATCGGAAGTCGAATCGGAAGGATGGTCGCGCCGAGTTCCCGATAGGTCGTCAACGCCTCCCGGACACGCGCCTCCACGTCGGGATCGAGTCCTTCCCCGAAGTAATCCTCCGGTACTCCGATCCTCAAGCCCTTTCCGCTGTATGCCCGCGTTTGATCAAGGTCGATCGGCGCCGTCTTGCCGGTTGTTTGGTCCATCGGATCCTTTCCGGCGATTTGATTCAGGGCCGCCGCGCAGTCGAGAATATCCCGCCCGAGCGGTCCGATCTGATCGAGCGAAGAAGCGTAGGCGATCAGCCCGTATCGCGAGACGGTTCCGTACGTCGGTTTGATCCCGCTGATCCCGCAAAACGAGCAGGGCTGGCGGATCGAGCCGCCCGTATCCGAGCCGTACGCGTAAAAAGTCATTCCGGATGCAACCGATGCCGCCGAGCCGCCCGAGGAGCCGCCCGGGACACGAGCCGTGTCCCACGGATTTTTCACCGGCCCGAAAAACGACGTCTCCGAGGTCGATCCCATACAAAACTCGTCGAGATTTGTTTTACCGACCGGCACGGCGCCGGCGGCCTCCAGACGATGAACGACCGTCGCCGAATAGGGCGGAACGAAATCGGCGAGCATCTTCGAGCCGCAGGTCGTTTGAAGGCCTTCGGTACAAATGTTGTCTTTCAGCGCAAAAGGAACACCGGCCAGCGGTGAGCTCAAATCGCCGGCGCGGATCATTTTTTGGATTGCTTCCGCCTTTTCGAGCGCAAGGTCTTTAAAAACGCGGATAAAAGCGTTGAGCAGGGGATCTTTCTTTTCGATCGTATCGAGCGTCGCGCGCGTCGCGTCAACGCTGGTCAATTCGCCTTCGCGGATCGCTTTTCCGACCTGAAGGGCGGTCATTTTCATGATTTCATCGGATCTCATACGGTCTGTTACCTCTTGTTCATGCGTTGGCCGGACGGAAGGCTCGATATTACTCGACCGCCATCGGCACCTTGAAGTACCCGTTCTTCTGCTCGGGAGCGTTCCTGAGGATCGCCGTCCGGCAGTCGCCGTTGACCGCCTGATCTTCGCGAAAAACCGGCTCCATCGGAACCGTGTGCGACATGGGCTCAACGCCCATTGTGTCCAGTTCGTCCAGTTTGTCGATGTATACGAGTATATTCGAAAGGTCGCGTTGGGTCCGCTGTTTCTCGTCCTCCGTCAAACGGATCCGCGCGAGTCCCTCGAGATATTCGATCTGCTCCGGTCCGATCCCGGTCGATTCTCTCCCGTCCGATGTCCCGGTGTGCTTCATGTTCATCCTTCCCTTCGCCCGTTCAGGAGTGTAATCAGGATTTCCCGGACTGCCTGCGGGTCCGCCTTGCCGCGCAGAGCCTTCATTGACTGTCCGATCAGGAACTGGATATTCTTCTCGTTTCCGGCCAAATACTCGGAAACCGCCTTTTCGTTCGCATCGATCACCGCGCGGATGGCCGGCACGAGCGCTTCGCTGTCGGATACCTGCGAGAGACCGTTCTTCTCGATGTATTCCTTCGGGTCCGCGTCGGATTCAAAGACCGCGGCAAATGTTTTCTTTCCGACCGCGCGGTTGATTTTTCCCCCGGCGATCATTTTCAGGATCTCACCCAGGGAATCCTTATTGAACTTCATATCCTCCGGCTGCATCTGCGCATCGTTCAGGAGTTTCAGGAGCTCGGTCATGACCCAGTTCGATGCCTCCTTGGGGTTGCCGCATATCTCCGTCGTCCGCTCGAAAATGTCCACCAGCGCCTTCGATCCCGTCAAAATATCCGCGTCGTATTCCGGAAGCTCGAAATCGCGGATATACCGCGCTCTCTTTTCTTCCTGAAGTTCGGGGAGCGTTTCGCGGATGCGCCGGACATAATCCTCGCCGATGATGACGGGCATCAGATTCGGGTCGGGAAAATACTTGTAGTCCTGCGCGTTTTCCTTGTTTCTCATCGCGAACGACATGTTTTTGTTGTCGTCCCACCTTCGGGTCTCCTGATAAAGTGTTCCGCCGGATTCGATCACGTCGATATGACGCTCGGCCTCTCCGACGATCGCGCGCGCGATGGATTTAAGGGACGCCATGTTTTTCATCTCGGTGCGCACGCCGAATTTCACGGTTCCGACGGGCCGGACCGAAATATTGATGTCCGCGCGCATGGACCCTTCCTGCATCTTGCAGTCGGAGACTCCGAGGTACTGAAGTGTCGATTTGAGTTTTTCGAGATAGGCGATGACTTCCTCCGCCGTTCGAAAATCCGGCTCCGAAACGATCTCGATGAGCGGCACGCTGCAGCGATTGTAATCGACCAGCGCGCAGTCGTCCCAGGAATCGTGAACCAGCTTGCCGGCATCCTCTTCGATGTGGATCCGGTTGATGCCGACGGTCTTCGCTTTCCCGTTCGCGAAAATATCCAGGTGTCCCCTTTTGCATATCGGGTGATACATCTGGGTGACCTGATACGCGGCCGGAAGATCCGGATAGAAATAGTTCTTCCGGTCAAACCGGCTGAATTCGGAGATCTCGCAGTTCAACGCAAGTCCCGCGCGAACCGCGTATTCGACGACGCGCCGGTTCAAAGCGGGCAGCGTTCCGGGCATTCCGGCACAACCTTCGCACACGTGCGCGTTTGCCTCGTCTCCGTACCGCGCGGAACAGCCGCAGAATATTTTCGAATTCGTAGAAAGTTCGACGTGGACTTCAATGCCCATCACGGTCTCATAGTTCGTCATCCGTCACTCCTTCCGTCGAGGGGGGATCATTCTCAACATGTTCCTTCGACCTTTCCTGCCGTTTTCTCTGCCTTCGCGCGCATAAAAGCCTCACCCGCTCCGACGATCACCGCTTCCGAAAAATGCGGTCCGATGATTTGAAGTCCGATGCCCGGGCTTTGTGCATCCTCTGCGCAAGGAACCGAAGCGGACGGCAGGCCGGCAAGGCTCGCCGGCACGGTGAAAAAGTCCGACTCAAACATGGATACCGGCCCGTACCCGCCGGCTAAATGAGCGCCCGAGGGGGATACCGGCCCGACGACGATATCGAATCGTCCGAAGGCGGCCTTGAATCCCGCGGCAATCATCGCCTTGATTCTCAAGGCCTTGAGATAATACTCCTCATAATGACCGGAGGACAAAAACAGATTTCCGAGCATAATCCGCCTCTGCGCATCCGCACCGAAGCCCTCGGTTCTCGATATTTCGTACACGTCCGCCAGCGTCTCTGCCCCGGGTGACCGGTACCCGTACTTGATCCCGTCGAGGCGGCTGAGATTGGTCGAAGCCTCCGCGCAAGCGATTGCGGCGTACGCGGGGACCGCGTATCGGATCTCCGGGAAGGCGAACGTTTCCACCGCGGCGCCCGCTGTCCGGAAAACCTCCAGGGCGGAAAGCAAAGCGGCATTCACATCCGGTTCCGTCGTGGCCTCGAGAAACTCCGCCGGAACTCCGATACGAAGTCCCGACAAGGAAAATTTTCCGACCGCAGAAAGGTTAATCGGTTCCGTCGCGGCCGATGTCTGATCCGCCGGATCCAATCCGGAAACAATATTCAGAAGCGCGGCGAGATCCGCCATGTCCTTCCCGACCGGCCCGATCTGATCCAGGGAGGACACGTACGCGCAGAGCCCGAGACGGGAAACGGCCCCGTATGTCGGGCGCAAACCGCAAACTCCGGCCTGCGCGCTTGCCTGACGCAACGCGCCCCCGGTGTCCGAACCGAACGCGCAAACCGCTTCACCGGCCATGACGGCCGCTCCCGAAGCGCCGACGACACGGCGACCGTCGGACGGGTGCTTTGTCGGCCCGAAAAACGATGTTTCCGTCGCCGTACCCATTGAAAACTCGTCGATATTGAGTTTTCCGATGACGATCATTCCGGCGTCCTCCAGTTTTCGGACCACGGTCGCGGAATAGGTCGGAATGTAGTTTTCGAGCATTTTCGAGCCGCCCGTTGTCCGGCGGCCTTCTGTGCAAATATTATCGTCCAGGGCAACCGGCACCCCGGCCAGCGGGGATAACTCTTCTTTGTTATCGATCCTTGTTTGAACATCCCGCGCCGCCTTCATCGCCTCTTCCTCGAAAAGGCTGATGTAGCAGTGAAGGTCCGGCTCCTTTTTTCGGATCGAATCAAAAAGCGCAGAGACACATTCCGGGCTCGTGACCGCTCCCTCGCGGATCATCCGTCCCAGTTCCAGTGCCGTCTTTCGGGTCAGGTCGCAGTTGCTCATTCTTTCATCCCTTCCTATCCCGGGAACCTCATTACTCCAGGGTTTTCGGAACTTTATAATGTCCGTTCTTTTGTTCCGGCGCGTTTTCGAGAAGGATGTCTCTCCGATTCATATTCGTCACCTCATCCTCGCGGAAAACATTCGTTACCGGGAAAATGTGATAGAGCGGTTCAACGCCGTCGGTATCGAGTTCCTTCATGACGTCAACCCGCGAAAGAAAAGCCTCCATCCCGGAGACCGCCTCGTCGCGCGCGGCACCGGAAAGCTTGAATTTGCTTTGATCTTCCAGATTAGAAATCAAATCCTGCGATATTTTCACTTCATCCTCCGATCACGGCTCAATGATCCTTTCGTTTCGTCCTGCGATCACGGCTCATTGATACGTATAACTTAAAAATTTTATCACGGGCACTCCCCGAACGCAAGAAAAAGCCCGTCCGCAGAAGGCCGGGAGCGGCTCCCCTGCGGACGGGTCATGTGCGGATTGATTTTCAGAAAACGCACACCGGTGCGGCGTTTACTTTTCGAACATCATTCCGTAGATCTCAGCGGCCTCCGTCGCTCCGACCGGTACAAAACTGCCGCGCGTTCCACCGTCCAACTCCAGGTGTTCGACCAGGTACGGAATATCTTCTTTCTTTCCGCCGATCTCTTCCATGCGAACCGGAAGTCCGCACGAACGCCAGAATTGCTCAAGACGGGTGATACCCTTGAGCGCAGTCCGCTCCGGATTGAAAAAATCCATCTCGCATCCGAAAACGCGGACCGCGAGCTGAGCGAAGCGCATGACATCGTGGCTCATCGTATATTTCATCCACGCCGGGAAAACGACCGCCAGGCCTGCGCCGTGCGTGACGCCGTAAAGCGCTGACAATTCGTGTTCCAGCGCATGACTGCACCAGTCCTGTTGGCGGCCGACGCCGACGATGTTGTTGTGCGCAACCGTCCCGGTCCACATGATGTTCGCCCGTGCGTCGTAATCATTCGGATCGGACAGGACCTTCGGCACCTCACGGAGCATGGACAGCAGGAGTCCCTCACACAGGCGGTCCGTTGTCTCGACATTACGGGTATTCGTAAAATACCGCTCGAAAATGTGCGCCATGATATCCGCGGCGCCCGCCGCCGTCTGGTACGCCGGCAACGTCTGTGTCAGCGCCGGATTGAGGATCGAAAACACCGGACGGATCAAATCGTCCGAATATCCGCGTTTATACATGCCGTCCGTCTTGGTGATCACGGAACTTTCGGAGCCCTCCGAACCCGCGGCGGCAATGGTCAGTATGGTTGCGACCGGAAGTGTCTTTTCCGCGCTCGCCCGCCCGCCGTAAAAATCCCAGAAGTCCCCTTCATAACAGGACCCTAATCCGATCGCCTTCGCCGAGTCGATCACGGAGCCGCCGCCGACCGCAAGAATGAGGTCGACATCCTCTTTACGGCACAACTCAATCCCCTCGTAAACCAAAGTATCCTCCGGGTTCGGCTTGACGCCGCTCAACTCGACAAACACAAGACCGGCGTCGCGCAGAGATTTCCGGACGCGATCCAGAAGTCCGGAGCGTATAACGGAACCGCCGCCGTAATGGACTAAAAGTTTCTGTGCGCCGATCTCTTTCGCCAAAGAACCGACCCGGTTCTCCGTTTCTTTTCCGAAAATAAACCGGGTGGGGCTGTGAAATTGAAAATTATCCATACACTACGCCTCCTTCAACATAAATCGATCATCCTTTGCCCACTCCTCGATCATGCCGAAAAGCGCGTTCTGAGCAATCGTCTTTTTCTGCTCCTCACCGGCCTCGGCCGTTCCCACGAAATACATCACATGAAATCCGAAATCCGTGCGGACAATCTCCTTGTCGCCGACCGCTCTTGCCGGGTCAAAGCACCACTGCTCGAACTCCTTGACCATCTCCCCTTTGGAAACAGTGTATTCGGCGGATGCGAGCGCCGTCCCGTCGCGGGTATGCTTGTCCCCGATCAAAACCATATCATCATATGCGTTGATTTGAAGAAGTGTGTTTTCGGCATCCTCGAGCGCCTTGGCGATTTCCTCCTCCGTTGCGTCCTGCTCGCGCAACCCGTTTCTCGGAGCGGCATACAGGATGTGGCGGACCATGGGAAGCGCAAGTTCTTCCGCGGTATACGTGTAATTTGCCATATAATCGGAAACATACATATCCGCAAGGTACATGGCTTCAACGATCGCCTTGAACCGTTCGATCGTCATATCGTCGCCGCAATACTGTTCGAGATATCCGTCTCCGGTCATGCCCATCGCCTTGGCTGTTTCGTCGATCGTTTTCATTTGCTCGTCGATTTGCGCCTTTGAATCCTCCGAAAGCGCCATCCCGACGTCTTCGGCCAACGCGCAGAGGATGTAGTTGCTCCGGATGTTCTCCTCGACATATCCGACCAGATAATCCCCCCATGTTCCGGAACCGTTCTCGGTCAGGTCACAGGTGGCGGAAAGGTCGAGCATTCCGCTCTCATCTGCGGGATAGTATCCGTATTGAGCATACGTCGAAAGTTCTTGAAAAGCCGATACACAGTTATAATTGTATTCGCCGGCACTTATGGTCTTCTCGCCGATCGAAAAGGTCCGATTCAGAAGCGCGACAAACTCCGGAGCATACATCTCCTCGAGCGTCTTCGGCTCGGTGACAAACACCGGTGTTGTCACTCCGACGGTTTCTGACGATGTCGCGGTCACCGACGAAATCGGGGTCGTAACCGCTGTTTCTTTTTTATCGCATCCGGAAAGTACAGCCGGAAATATAGCGACGATTGCGGCAATCAACGTAAGGGAAAGAATTTTTTTAGGCATTTTGTCCATGTTTCTCCTCTGGATAGTTTTGATCAGACGGGTCGGATATTGGCATTATAGCATATTCTTTGTATTCGGCAGGCGCTCATCCTCGGCAAATCAGCGGCAAATGGTTGTCGCCCGCTCCGCCTCATAATGAAGATTTATATGTTAAGAAAAATAGGGCAATGATCCGAGCCCGTCACATCCGCGAGCATCCCCGTGTCCGCGACGCGCTCCGCCAGGATTTCATCGGTGAAAAAATAATCAATCCGCCAACCGACGTTTCGATCCCGGGCAAACGTCTTATAGGACCACCAGGAATATTTTTCGCGGGCGTCCGGATAGAGCATCCGAAACGTGTCCACCAAGCCTGTTTCAATGAATTTATCAATGTACGCCCGCTCCTCCGGCAGAAATCCGGAGATTTTGGAGTTGGCGGCGGGATTGGACAGGTCGATCTCGCGGTGCGCGGTGTTCACATCCCCGCAGACGATGATCTGACGTCCGGAGTCAATCTCCGCGCCGACCTTTTCGAGAAAACAATCGTAAAACGCGAGTTTGAACTCGAGGCGCTCGGGTCCTTGTCCGCCGTTCGGAAAGTAAATATTGTAGAGGATAAAATCGCCGAAGTCCGCGCGAATCGTCCGCCCTTCGTGATCAAAACGGTCCTCGCCGAGACCGAAAGAGACGGAAAGCGGAATTTTCCTGGTGTAGAGCGCCGTACCGGAATAGCCCTTGCGCTCGGCGGCATGGAAGAATCCGTGATAACCGGGGATCTCGGCGGCCTCCGGCGGATATTGGTCCGCAGTCGCCTTGGTTTCCTGAAGGCAGACGATATCCGCGTCGAAGGAAAAGAAGCTTTCCAGAAAACCCTTCTGCGCAACGGCTCGGATTCCGTTCACATTCCAACTGATCAATCGCATAAGCACCTCACGCAAGCATCGACAAACGTCCGCTTTTTTGTTTACATTATATCAGAGAACCTTTTCGGCCGAGGAGGTCGAACAATCGTTTATAAAAGCGAGGTACCCCTTATGAAACCAGACTCAACGAATCCCGTACCCGTCCTTTCGCCGGAAGAGGCGGCGGAGCGTTATACAACGGAGCCGGTCGACATCGCGATCATCGGTTCCGGACCGGCCGGTTACTCCGCCGCGATCAACGCGATCAATCGCGGCAGAAGTACCGTGATCATTTCCGGAGACTATCGCGACAGTTATCTCTATAAGGCGCCGGTTGTCGAAAATATGCCCGGCATGCCCGGGAAAAGCGGCGCCGAACTGCTCGAAGCCTTCCGTTCCCACGCGCTCGCGATGGGCGCCGTCGAGATTCCCGGTCAGGTCCAACTGATCATGCCCTTTCCGACCGACGACGGAACGAGCCTTTTTCAGATCGCTTACGGAAGCAATTTGATCATGGCGCGGGGCGTCATTCTGAGCGTCGGGGCGTCGAATTTCAAGCCCTACCCGGGCGAGGCGCGGCTTCTGGGACGCGGCGTCAGTTACTGCGCGACCTGCGACGGGATGCTGTTCCGCGGAAAGACGACGGCGGTTATCGCCAAAGCTCCGGATTCGATCGAGGAGGCCGAACACCTGGTTAAGATCGGATGCCGCGTGCTTTTCTTCGCGTCTGCTCCGGATCTGAAAAAATGGGCGGATCGGCTGCCCGGGGATGTCTTCGAAAGTATTTCGACCGCCGCATCCTTTGAGATCGAAGGAGACGATGTTGTATCGGCACTGCTGGCCGACGGCACACGCTATCCGGTCGACGGCGTGTTCATTCTGAGAAGTTCGATTGCCCCCGACGCGCTTTTGCCCGGCATTGAAACGCAAGACGGCCGCATCGTCGTGAACCGGTCTCAAGAGACCTCCATACCCGGCGTTTTCGCCGCGGGCGACTGTACCGGAAAGCCGCTTCAGATCGCTAAAGCCCTCGGAGAGGGGCTCGTCGCGGCACTGTCCGCCGACTCGTTTCTCGCCGCGGAGGAGCGGTCGAAGGGATAGAAGGTTCTTAGGTCATCATAAGCTGTATAGGAGGAGAAAACCATGGACAAGAAAAGGAAGATTCTCATGGTATTTACGGGCGGAACCATCTCGTCCCGGTTGCACAAGAAAGCCCTGGAACTCGGTACCGCGCCCTATACGCTTTTGGAAAACGCCAGGAATACACCCTTTTCGTTTGACATCATCGAGCCGATCAGCGTTCTTTCCGAGAATATCACCCCGGAGATGTACAGCGTGCTGTTCAGTGCGATCAGTAAGGCCTTTTCGCCTGAAAAACACTGCGGAATCATGATCGCGCACGGCACCGACACCATGGCCTTCACCGCTCAGCTGGCGAACCTTCTGTTCTCCAAATACACCGTTCCCGTCGTTTTCTTCGGGAGCAAACTCTCGCCGGACGACCCGGATAGCGATGCGCAGACCAATTTCAAGGCCGCGCTCGCCGTTGTTTCCGCCGCCCGAAAAGGCGTCTGTGTTGTCGGTCAGGCAACGGATCGGAAGGTTTATGTCCATCACGCGGGATGGGTTCAGAGCGCCGACGTCCGGACGGACGACTTTTCGAGCTTCGGGGGGCGGTACGCGGGAAAAATCGTCCGCGGCGCGTTCGTTCCGAATCCTGATTTTATCGAGCCTCCGGTCTTCCCGGCCGCATCCTCCGCCCTATCGAAAATCAGTAAGCTCTCCTGCTTCCCGACGGAGCGGACCGTCCTTTGTATCCCCGCCTCCTGCTGTACCGGCTATGAGATCTATCAGGTCGGGATGCCTTCATTTCGATATGTCCTGGTTCAACCGTACCACTCCGGGACCGCGAATGCCCTTTCCGAGGACAATCCGTACTCGCTTCTTTTCTTGAAAAGGGCATGCGACAGCAAAGGAAAGCGTATTTTTCTCGGTCCTTGCGATCCCGGAAAGCCGCTCTATTCGACCTCCCGGGCGCTCCGTGAAGCCGGGATCACGCCGGTTCCGGACATGCCCTTTGAGACAGCGTGGGCAATTCTCATGCTCTGTACCTGGCTTGGAATCAACCCGGATAAATTTTTCAAGGGAAAACAGTAAGTCGACCGTTCAAAATAATATAAACAGTTCTGTTAAGATATTCGTTGTCGATTCAGGCGGTAACATATGCCCGTGTGTACAGTGTATCGGCGAAACGACGTTTTCGAAATCGTTACGGGTGGTAGAGCTTCTTTGTCTGGTATTCCGGCTCGCTGGTGATCGTAACCCCGAGCTTCATGAAAACATTCTCGTCAACGTGGGACAGAATGGTGGTCGCATGCGCGTCGCAGCCTCTTAGCTTCTCCAGCTGCTGCATCGCACGTTCCGCCATCGGATTTGTCGCGGCGCAGATCGCCAGCGCGATCAGGATCTCATCGGTATGAAGCCGGGGATTGTGGTTGCCCATATGGTTGACCTTCAAATCCTGAATCGGCTCGATGACGATCGGCGAGATCAGCGGGATATCGTGCTGAATCCCCGCAAGTTCTTTGAGTGTGTTCAGAAGAGCCGCCGCGGAAGCTCCGAGAAGCGGAGTGGTTTTCCCGGTGATTACACGCCCGTCCGATAATTCAATCGCGACGGTCGGCCCGCCGGTGTTTTCCGCCCGCTCCAGAGCGGTACGGATCGCCGGCCGCTCACTCATGTCGATACCGATTTTATTCATCAAAAGCTCGATTTTCGAGACTTCCGCGATTTCCGCGAGACCCTGGCGAACCGAGCACCGCGTCTGGAAGAAACGCCGGATGATCTCCCTGCGCGCTGCTTTACAGCAAACCTCGTCATCGGTGATGCACATTCCGGCCATATTGACACCCATATCCGTCGGACTCTTATACGGCGATTCTCCGAATATCCGCTCGAAAATCGCGTGAACGACGGGATAGATTTCCACGTCCCGGTTGTAGTTGACGGTCGTTTTGCCGTACGCTTCGAGGTGATACGGATCGATCATGTTGATGTCGTTCAGATCCGCGGTTGCCGCCTCATACGCAATGTTGACCGGGTGCTGAAGCGGAAGGTTCCAGATCGGGAAGGTCTCAAACTTCGCGTATCCGGCATTGATCCCCCGCCGATGCTCATGATAGAGTTGCGAAAGGCATGTCGCCATCTTTCCGGATCCGGGACCCGGCGCCGTGACAACGACGAGCGACCGTGTCGTCCGGATGTAATCGTTCTTCCCGTACCCGTCCTCGCTCACGATGGTCGGAGTATTCGACGGATAACCGGGGATCGGGTAGTGGCGGAAAACCTGGACGCCCAGACTTTCCAGCCGTTTCTCAAATTGCTGGGCCGATGGCTGGGCCGTATAGTGGGTAATTACGACGCTTCCGACGTAGAGCCCGATACCGGTAAATGCGTCAATCAATCGAAGGATATCCTGGTCGTACGTGATGCCCAGATCCCCGCGTCGCTTGTTCTTCTCGATCGCGTCCGCACTGATGACAAGCACGATCTCGGCTTCGTCTTTGAGTTCCAGGAGCATCTTGACCTTACTGTCCGGCTCGAAGCCCGGAAGCACACGCGCGGCATGATAATCATCGAAAAGCTTCCCGCCGAACTCCAGGTAAAGTTTCCCGCCGAAACAGTCGATCCGGTCCCGGATATTCTGTGACTGAAGGCGCAAATACTTATCATTATCAAAGCCGATTTGACACATTTATGCCCGTTCCTCCGTGCTTCATAAAAAAACGGTCGTCTCATGATATGAACGAGACGCCCGTCGGCCTTCGATGGCTCTTTACGATTATAGCACTCGTCAATTCGTCGGTTCAAGGGATATATCCATCTTTTCGAGTATAATTTTTTCGATTTGAACGCCGAACAATTGTTTGTTATTCTCCGGAAAATGTATTGTCATGCACCCTCAGTCGGCGTATAATACCCCTCATATATTCAACGAGGTATAAATCATGCTGTTTTACAATAAGGACAAAGATTTCTTTCCGCGGCTTTTCGCAGTCGCTTCTCCGATTTTGCTCCAGAACATCCTTTCGGCGTCACTGGGCTTTATCGATGTCTTCATGGTCGGTAAACTCGGCGGCAAGCAGCTTGCCGGCGTCGGAAGCGCGAACGATTTTTTCTTTGTCTATAATATGTTGATCTTCGGGCTCGCGAGCGGATCCGCGATCTTTACGGCGCAATATTGGGGCAAGAGGGATATCAAGAGCATTCGTTCTGTCATGGGAATCGGCCTGAGCCTGACATTGGGTATCGCTTTACTTTTTGCGCTATCGGCGTTTCTGTTTCCGGGCGTGATCATACGTATTTTCTCTAACGACCCTCTGGTCATCGGAGCGGGAATCGAGTATATGCGGATCATCGCCGTGACCTTCCTGATGACGGCTCTCGGTATCAATTTTTCCATGGTTTTGCGAAGCACCGAGAATGTGATCTATCCGATGATCTCGGGGTTTGCCGCCGTGATCACCAATTCCGTTTTAAACTATATCTTTATCTTCGGAAAACTCGGGGTTCCGGCGATGGGAATCGCAGGTGCCGCTTACGCGACCGTTATCGCCAGGGCTGTCGAGATCTCGATAATTTTGTTCATTACATATTCCAGAAAACTCCCTGCGGCGATCCGTCCTTCCGAATTGTTTTCCTACGACCGGGATATGCTTGTAAAGTACCTGAAGCGTGTGCTCCCCGTTGTGGGTCAGACAGTCGGCTGGTCCGCCGGATACAGTATGTTTTCCGTAATCTACGGTCACTTGGATACGATGTTTCTCGCCGCCTTCAAGGTCGCAGGCTCGGTCGAGCGACTATGTCTGATCTTTTTTAACGGATTAGGGAGCGCCTGCTCCATCATGGTCGGCAACCGGATCGGCGCCGGTGAGGAAGACCACGCGCGCGGATATGCCCGTAACTTTTTGACGATCAGTTTCATGGTCGCTGTCGTCGTTTCGACCGCTCTGATTTTTTTGCGCGGCCCGATCTCTTCGATCTATGACGAACTGGATCCCATGGAGCGGTTCTATGTGGCGGCGATCCTTCTGGTGATGGCATGCGCGATGTGGGCCAAATCCCTTAATATCATGTTTCATGTGGGAATATTCAAGGCCGGCGGAGACACCGTCTTCAGTATGCTCGTCGACGTCGGCGGCGTCTGGCTGATCGGTGTGCCGATCG
>JAEAME010000368.1_pt1 | contig 48465 bp, 51 predicted proteins | sample 8958731 | NCBI WGS metagenome assembly JAEAME01 (sample SAMN16933194, study PRJNA681113) | bioreactor sludge metagenome | isolation source: anerobic bioreactor sludge (Control) | place: India:Bengaluru | collected 2018-10-24
TATTAGCTATTTCAAGTGAACCTGGTAAGGTATTCACGAATGCCCTAATCTCATCTCGAATCCGGCGATAGTGTACCATGGCATCCTCCTCGCTTTTTGCGTTGATGGCGAGCGCTGGAGGATCCTCAAAGCCATGGTGCAAAACACGGGTCTTGGCCGGAAAGAAGGGACATGCCTGCTGGGCGTCGTCACAGAGAGTAATGACATAGTCGAACTCCATATTCATCAATTCGGTGGTAGATTTCGATCTATAGGTTGAAATGTCGATGCCTGCCTCTTTCATAGCCTTGACAGCCCTTGGATCTACCCCTTTGGGGACCGTCCCGGCCGAGTAAGTATCGATAACATTGCCTTTAAGTCTCTTCGTCCACGCCTCTGCCATCTGACTTCGGCAGGAATTACCGGTACATAAAAAAAGAATTTTTGGTCGTCTGTTAGCCCCCATCTTCCCGCCACTGACAGTCTTTCGATTAAGTAACTATATTTGTAAAAGAATATTATATCCTGCCATTATTTAAAACAAGCCTATTTGGAGTTTATAGAAAAGATTGACTACATTTGTTTATTATGATAATAGCGTTTATAATGAATATCAATATAATAGAGGTGTGTATATGAAGGATGGACCCACCAAGGGGCTTGCGGACCCGCATCACTGGAAATCGCTCATTAATACAGGACTTACAAAACTGCTTGTATTGAAGGTTTTGTCTGTCGGTCCCAACCACGGTTACGGAATATTGAAGGAGCTGGAATCCATAACTAGCGGATGCTGTGTTCCCACATTCGGATCAATTTACCCTGTCCTCAAAGAACTAACGCAATATGGCTATGCAATGGTAGCTGATGGCCAGCAATTGAAAGGGGCGCAAAAGAGAAGAATCTACACGCTTACGCCCCTGGGGGTTGAGGCTTACAAGGTGGCGGTTGAGGCCTGGCGATCCACAATCCCCTATATTTATAAGGCAATAGAGAACAACAACCTCGTTTTTCTGGAGGACATAAAAACTCGTCTCGCAAACCAGTAAAACCGATCCGGGCTCTGTAGGAGGAATTTCGGATGTTTGAGATCAATAATTTTGTTACTGCCGGTAAATTTTTTCTGATCATTGCGGGTGAACTTGTCCTCATCTTCGTGGCTGTTTCCTTTCTTGTGGGAATGTTGATGGAGTACCTTCCCCCATCACGCATACGGGGCTTTCTGTCTAACCGGCTAACATGTGTACAGTACTTACTGGGCTCCGGCCTCGGCGCAGTGACTCCTTTCTGTTCCTGTTCCACTGTCCCCATAACAGCCGGGTTGCTCAAGGGAGGAGTTCCTTTCGGGCCTATTATGTCCTTCCTCTTTGCTTCACCGGTTCTCAATCCGATCATAATAGCCTTGCTTCTTTCGCTCTTTGGACTCAAAATCACAATAGTCTATTTAGTTGTCACGTTTCTCGGTTCCATGGCATTGGCAGCCATTCTTTCAAAAATGGGTATGGAAAATCAGGTCAAGCCTTTAATGAGCTTTCAGGCTGTCTCATGCTGCGGAGAGCCCCCGAAGGCGCAACCTGGTCCTGTGGAAATACAAACTGTTGCACCTGGCTGCTGTGCGTCTGAGACGGCTCAACCCCTTATTACGTTTCCCACGTTTCAGGCATCAGGGGGGTGCCGCTCCTCAGAAGCAAAGCCTTCCTTACAACATTCTGCTCAAGCCTCATGCTGTTCCGTCGACTTCGAGACAGACATCGAAACAATGGGCCGGATACCCTTCAAAGAGAAGATCAAGCGGGCATGGCTGTCAGCAATAGATACGTTCAAGGGTGTGTTCTGGTACCTGCTCCTTGGGGCGGCCATAGGCGCTTTCATCTACGGCTTTTTCCCTCAGGATGTGGTGGTTAGGTTTGCCGGTCCGGGCAATCCTTTTTCAATTCCCATTGCGGCGCTTATCGGTGTTCCCGTGTACATCCGGGCTGAGACCATTATTCCCATAAGCGCGGCCCTTGTAGGCAAAGGCATGGGGCTCGGGACGGTTCTCGCCCTCATCATAGGCGGGGCAGGAGCATCAATCCCGGAATTGATAATTCTCGGCTCAATGTTCAGGAAGAAACTCGTTCTGGCTTTTGCGATAAACGTTTTTATTGTCGCCATAGTCGCTGGATACCTGGTCGAATGGCTGGTATACTAACAAGAGCGCCTGTTGAGTTGAAGGGCCGGTCCTGTAAAACCGATCAGAATAATGAGGAGAGTGCTTTATGTCTATTTTTCAAGTAATTGGGTGAGTTACCTGAGTTGATCCGAACGCGCCGACAGTTAGTCGACGTACACTCAGGTTTGTTGACGGGACACAGGTCGCGGTTGTCAATCTCCATGAGATAATGGCAGAGCTCTATTCTGTCGGTAAACAGGCAAATAAAGAAACGGCCGATGAGATCATTGCCGGATTGGAAGCCATGGGGACGTATATCCCAACCTCAGAGGTTGTCCGGAGGGAATATAGAAATGTTCTTTTGAAGGAATACGAGGAATTTATTGAAGTACACGAGAGGGAAAAAAATGAAAAGGCAGCGCCAGACGCTCCTGAAGGGGGAACAGGCCCATGATGAAAAAGATCATTATTTACGGCACGGATACCTGACCCTTCTGCAAGCAGGCTCGTGAAGCCTATGGTGATAGGGCCATCTATATTAATGTAGAGGAAGATCCGGACAAATTTGAGGAAATGCATACATACTCCGGCGGAAAAGCACAGGTCCCTGTTATTGTGGATGGAGGCAAAGTGGCAGTTGGCTTCGCAGGTGAAGTTTCGCTTCGTGGGGGCATTCCCATTTTTGGAGGTACCTGATCGGTTAACAAGGCCTCTCGGTGAGAGGCCGCGAAGCAATGATGCCAAGGAGCTAAAAATGTCAGTAAAAATAGATTTGGGAATGTGTTGTCCCTGTAACGCTCCGGGAATTGAGGCCTATCGTCTCCTCACCTTTCCTGACGGCATTCAGGTAAGGGTAAGGGGGTTGGATAAAGTCTTGGAGGGGGCCTACCAGCAAGGGAAGAAACCCCATTGGTCTATCGCAAGCGAATTGGTAAAACAGTTATCAGAATATAATTATATCCCTGCCGGTGCTCAGTTCGAATATGAAGAAGCCCTGCTGAAAGAATATCGATTGTTCTTTGAGAAAAAGAAAAGGCTCTAACGATAAGTGAGACATAGCGGGTTCCAGGTTGTTGCCCAGAAAGAAACAATCTGATTGCATGAATTTTAACGAGAGGAAGAGTACGCAATATGGGAGCAATTTTAAGGCTTTCGGCCAACTTAAAACGCCTCGCTAAGGGCACACCGGGGTTTGAGGTCGATGGTGATACCGTTGGTGAGTGTATCAGTGACCTAGTAGGCATGGTCCCGACCCTGAGGGATACCATCTTCCTCGGGTCAGGGCTCAACCCGAATATTCAGGTCGAGGTTAACAGGCAGAGCGTCGATGGAGAGGCCCGCCTGACAAAGAAAGTCAATGATGGTGATCAGATTCGTCTTGCGTACAAAGGACACTGATGAGGTGGCGGCACCGGTGGCTAAGTTTAGCCACAATGACAAGTGCCTCAAGGGAATAAAGAAACGAAGCTGAGAAATGGACAAGAAAGGATGGCTACTGATTTAATGACAACGGAGAAAGCTTCTAAAGGTTTTATGGAGGGCTTCGACTGTTCACAGCAGGTCTTGGCCTATGCGGCTGAAAAGCACGGGCTTGGTTTGGACGAAAAGGAATCGTTTCAGATCGCCGCGGCTTTCGGAGGCGGCATGTGGAATGGTGACGCATGCGGATGTGTGTCCGGTGCTTTGATGGCAATAGGACTAAAATACGGTCATTGGGCACCCGGCGATAGAGAAACAAAAAAGCGTCTCAGAGCAAAGGCGGTGGAGTTTGAAAAGAGGTTCATCGAAAGAAACAACAGCCTGATCTGTAAGAATATTTTGGGCTACGACCTGACTGTACCCGAAGAGTTCCAGCAGATCAAGGAGAAAAATCTGTTCTTCACAGTATGCACGGGACTCGTATGCAGCACGTGTGAAATATTGGACGAAATGATGTAAGGCGCACTTCGGTATTGCCTTTATATCCTTCTCGGTGACCAGAGCTCTATATAATTGCCAAGACCCTGTAAATGATCGAGGATAAGATGGACTTATGAATACAAAAGAATCCCTGGATGAATATAGGAAAGACTTCCCTTCGCTGGAGAGAACAAGAAACGGCAAAAGTCCCGTTTACCTTGACAACGCTTGCACAACTTTGGTTCCTCGACAAGTTATTGAGTCATTACTTGATTATTACGCCGGTTACCCGTCATGCAGCAGCAGACGAAGCCGGCACTGGTTCGCTGAAGAAGTTGAGGCACGCATAGAAGGGAATCCCGATAATGGCGTGAAGGGCTCTCGGCAGATTCTCGCTGGGTTTATCAATGCCCGTTCTGAAAAAGAAATCATTTTTACCCTGAATACAAGTCACGCCATCAATATGGTGGCGAACGGTATGCGCTTCGGTTCCGGCGACGTTGTATTGCTTACCGATAAGGAACATAATTCCAATTTAGTTCCCTGGCTAAAATTACAGAAAGCAGGTCGTATCAAGGTAGACCACACCGAACCGGATGATCATGATGGGTTTGACCTTAGCGGCTTCGAACAAAAAATGAAAAACAACCGGGTCCGATTGGTTAGCATGGCGTACACGTCAAACGCAACAGGCTATACAATCCCGGCACAAGAGATAGTCAAAATTGCACATCATTATGGTGCCCTGGTGCTCCTTGATTCCGCCCAGGCTGCACCCCGCAAGACAATTGACGTTCAGCAGCTGGATGTGGATTTTCTCGCTTTTTCCTTGCATAAGATGTGCGGACCACGGGGGGTAGGAGTGCTCTATGCCAAAGAGGAGCTTCTCGGGTTGAATCCTAATGAAAAAGATGGGGGGTGCCATGGCATCGAGCCTGTATTCCTCGGAGGGGGAACGGTTGCCGATGTCACGTACCATTCCTACGACCTTTTACCTCCACCTGAAAGGTTCGAAGCGGGAATCCAGAATTACCCTGCTCAGATTGCCTCGGGCGCGGCTATTCAATACCTACAACAAATTGGAATGGACAGGATTCGCGAGCACGAGGGTCGATTGAACCAATTTCTAACCCATGAATTGATGAACCATTATGGCGATACGGGTTGGTTCATAATATTTGGTCCCAAAGATGCTGCTCAGAGAGGAAGCATCCTGACCTTCGAGGTCAAAAGGCCCAATGCTGTAAGGATCGCCGAAGAGCTTAGCAGGAAAAGCAATGTCATGATCAGGAATGGCGCCTTTTGCGTTCATTCTTATTTTAATGAACAGTTCGGGCAAGGATGGGCTATGCCCAGATCCCACAGCGAACACAGAATGGTGTATAGGGTTTCTCTTTACTTCTATAATACGATAGAAGATTGTCAGATATTTCTGGAGACCCTCGATGAAATCTTCAGAGAGCGAAGTTATGTATAAAGTTCAGCACAAGTCCATTGATAATAAAATCTAAGATTTAAGGAGGATCAAATGACCGAAGCGCTTATTGCATATTACCGCAGATTATTGGATAAGGGATTCGAATACTCTGGTTCACTCGAAAATGCTTCAATAACCCTAGAGAACTTCGGTGAAGTCAGTCCCGTTTGCGGAAACCCGGATGATTATATGAGGTTATATATTCGTGTGAACGACAGCGTCATTGATGATATCAGGTATGCATGCATCACTGACCCCACGACTAACGTTGCCCTGGAAATTCTATGCGCACTCGCAAAAGGGAAGACCCTGGACGAGGTCGCTGGTTTGCGGGAAGATGCTTTTTCTCAATTTCTCGGAAGCGAGGATGAAGGTTTAAAAGACAAGGCCCGGGGCCTACTGGAACTCCTTAATAAAGGAATTCTTGAATACTGGGCAAAACTACAATAATTGCTTTGAGCATCGGTAAGGAGCATTTATGAAAATTAACCTTGAATCCAACTTTAAGCTTCTCGGATCTTACACTATCGACAGTGTTAATTTTGATTGTGCCAGGATGCCGGTTAAGGATTTCCTCAAAATACTGTCGGATCGATCAACTAAATCTTCTGAGTACCTCAATGATGAAGGAACAGAACTGGCAGGACTCTTCCAGGTGCAGGTGAATGGCCGCACGCTTGCTTTTTCCGAGACCGGCATCAATACGGTTTTGAAAGATGGTGACACTGTAGCCATTTATTCCAACGCCCACGATGGCTGACTGACGCGATGAACGCTAGCAGTTGGCTGGCTTATTACAAGATTTTTTTGACATTCATTACAGAGGTGGTGCAGTGAATTCTGGGCTCATGGCTTTCCGGGAGGTTATTAATGTAACCACATAGGATGCCGACGGTCCCTTTTATGGCAGGTGAGCCTGTTACCGCCTTCGTTGGCAGGGAAAAAGACCTCGAAGGTCTTCATAAAATCATGGTAGACCGAAAAGTATGCGCAATAACAGGCGCAGTGGGAACAGATGGCATTGGGAAAACAGAGCTTGCCGGGGTGTATGCAAACAGGTATAGGTCCGAGTACCCTGCCGGTGTCTTCTGGGCCTCACTCAGAGGTAGCACCTGGCAACAAGAGGCGCAGAGAATCTTGAAGGAGCTCTACCCCGAAGCAGAAATTGTTCCTCTTTTCGACAATGAAAAGGCAAAAAACGAAATCCTGAGACACCTCAGTCAGAAAGACGCCCTTTTGATCATCGACAATGCCAATGAAGCTGCAGATATTATCAGGCCAGATTGCTCCGTCCTTGTGACAACGGCACAAAAAGGGGCCTTCGGCGTAATTTCTCGTATAGCCATCAAAGAACTCAATGGCCTTTCGGGTGATGAAGGCATAAAGCTCCTTGCCGAGGTATTGGGCAAAGACCGGGTTGCCCAGGACCCTTCCGGAGCATTACGGATCGTAGAAATCCTTGATGGTATGCCCCTCGCCCTTCATATTGCAGCCTACCATCTGGAAGCTGTTCCTTATCTCAGCTTCTCAGATTACATACGTCAACTTGAGGAGAAGATCAAGGAACTGAAGCTAAAAGATAACGAAGACAAAGCAGTCATTGCCTCTCTGGAATTAAGCCTGGGGCAGCTCAGAACAACTCGTCACGGCGCACACAATATAGCGCTTTTTGAGGCAGCCAGCATTTGCCCTGAATCAGGCTTTACGACCCTCACCCTCGCGGAAACTGCCGGGCTTAGCGAAATGGGTCAAAAAACAGCAGAGGCGCTTCACCGACGTTCGCTCCTGGAATTTGATCAGACATCTTTTCGGTATAACATTCATCCACTCCTGAGGCAGTTTTCTTCGGCAATGGCAAAGAAGGAAGAGATTAGGGGATTTCGTTACAGAGAAAATTTCTGTATGCACTTCCTGCGTTTTGCCCAAGAGCATAGAACCAATCCGGACATGCTTATTTCTGAAAAAGATGGTCTGTGGCAGGCTATGATCCAGACCGGCCAAATAGGCAGGGAAAAAGAATTACTTCCAAAATTCCTGGAATCCCTCATTCAGCCCTTTCAACAACGTGTTGTTAGCAAAGATTATGAAGGAGCCTTCCGGTACCTCATGGCAACAAACCTCATCAACATGCATAACCTCGGGCTGGTAATCAACCTGGAGTCGATTCTTGAAATCCTTGCAGAGAATCAAGCAAGCCTGAAGGAGTCCTCTCGGGCATGGGTTTGCACAAACCTCGGTAATGTATATATTCGGATCGGGGAGTATACCAAAGCTCTCAGCTTCTACGAGAAGGCTTTTGAAACATACGAAGCTATTACGGATTTGCCTGGCCAGGGCAAGGTTTTGAGTAACATGGGTGATGTTGCTCTTCGGCTCGACGATTATGATAAGGCTATGGCTTTTTACGAGAAGAGCCTGGCAGTGTATCGTCAGATTAGGGATACATCGGGACAGATTAAAAATCTGGGCAACATGGGTATAGCCTGTGCCGATCGTGGCGAACACGGTAAATCAATCAGTTTTTACGAGAAACAACTGGAGATCAGCCGTCTGACAAGCGATTCTAAGAGTGAAGGGAATGCGCTGGGCAACATGGGTATAGCCTATACATATCTTGGCGAGCATAGTAGGGCCATTGGCTTCTACAAAAAACAACGGCAGATAGCCCGTCAAACAAATGATGAAAGGGCTGAAGGTAATTCTCTTGGCAACATCGGTATCGCCTATGCTTCACTCGGCGAACACGCCAAGGCAATTGATTTCTACAAGAGACAGCTTGAGATACATCGCCGGATCGGGTATGTGCTGGGCGAGGGCAATGCGCTTGCCAACATGGGTCTGTCCCATGCAAAATAGGCATGCATGAAGAGGCTCACCGGTGCTTTGATGCGAGCAGTTCCATCTTTCGCGGTCTCGGGCTAAGGCATGAGGTTGCACAGATAGAGGAAATGAAGCGGAATGCAGAGCACTGGATTATGAGAAGCGTCGGGGTCGATCCGGAAAAAGAAAAATCCTCTGTGTTTTCTGACCAGAGAATACTTATGAGAAGTAGAAGGCTGAAGCCGTAATGTAAAACATTACGGCTTCTTTTAGGGGTATCCAGCTCTTCCGTTGGCTATTTGTCGTTGCCTTACCCTTTGCTCAACGAACTCCTCTCGCTAGTAAGGCTTTGCATATCCGGGCAAAGCACCAGTGATAACTAAATGCATTCTATGTAATTCCTTTTGTTTCTTGGTCTTTTACAAAACATCCGGTTTTTTATTATATGCCTCTATGAAAAGAGCCTCCTTAAGCATTTCATCCGGAAGGCTGCCGTATATCTTGCCTTTATAGATGTATGAATTGCACTCTGTCTCCTTACCGATAAGGTCCGTACACGAAGGACAGGCAGTCAAAACCCTCTGTTTTTCTCCCAGGGTATCCATGATGTCCTTACCGTTTATCTTCACTGTGTTTGATAGATCAACCCTGTCCTCTCCAAGGGAATATTCTTTAAGCTCAATCTCAAGATCTTTATTCCGAGCTTTGAATTCATCAACAACCCTGCGGACAACCTCTGTGCTATCCCCGCATCTGCAACAGGTCCTTCCCTCTTTTTCGTATCTGAACCATTCAACGAGCATTTTTTTCTGTTCCACGATTTTCTCCACATTATTTCTCGGCCTAACCGGCCTTTTCTCAAAGCAGCTTCTTGATCTCTTCAACAGACAGCACCTTTCCCACGGCCTTTACCTGGCCATCTATGGCAAGGCCCGGGGTCATCATAACACCATAGTTCATGATCTCCTTAATGTCTTGAACCTTCTGGATTTCAAACTCGATGCCCAGCTCTTTGGCTGCCTTTTCGGCATTTTCCGCGAGCTTCATGCATTTCACGCAGCCCGTACCCAGAATCTGTATCTTTTTCATTTTCTACTCCTCCTTATTAAGCTTTTCAAGCAAGGTTTGAACCTTTGACCTTGCGCCTTTGACCTTTATCCTTTTAATCTACTATCCACCCATACAACATGCCTGCACATGTGGAAAGCAATACAACGTAAACAATGAAAACGATGGTTTTCTTCGTTCCAAGGATACTCCGAATAACGATCATGCTCGGCAAAGAAAGGGCGGGACCGGCAAGAAGGAGGGAGAGGGCCGGCCCCTGGCCCATACCGGAACCGAGAAGTCCCTGAACGATCGGGACCTCCGTGAGGGTTGCAAAGTACATAAAAGCCCCAACCATTGATGCAAACAAATTGGCAAGGAAACCATTTCCACCAACAGCAGCCGCAATCCACCGGGACGGAATAATGCCGTTGTCTGTTCCCGGCATGCCAAGGAGAAACCCGGCAACAAGAACGCCTCCTAAGAGCAACGGTGCGATCATGAGGGTGTACATCCAGGTTGAATCGAGCCAGCTTTTTGTTTCATCAGATGAGACTTTTGTCACGTATGCTACCCCGGCGATGCCCGCCCCGAAAGGCAGCAGTGGCCACCTTGGAAACAGGAGAGCCAATAAGAGCACAACGACGCCAGTAATGATGGTTGGGATAGGCTTTGCCCCGAACCATTTCACGATTGTGTACCCAAAAAGAAGTGCAAAAAGGCCTGTTACATACCACTTTGCAGAATAGATTGCATGCCAGATGCCCTCTGCCTCCATTGGTTTCCCCCAGTTCGCAAAGACAAGGATGGCGATCATGGACGCAATGTAGACGGTGTCCTGCCAGAGCTTTCTCTTTGGCTCATCCTCCGGTGGCATACAGATTGCCTGCTTTTCCTGTTCCTCCTTCCTGAAGGTGAGTGCCATGAGGAGGCCAATTACGTAGGCAAACGCCACTGCGCCTATAGCGCGGGCAAGACCAATTTTCCAGCCCAACACCTTTGCCGAAAGAACAATAGCAAGCACGTTGATAGCGGGCCCAGAATAGAGAAAAGCCGTTGCGGGACCAACCCCCGCCCCCATGCGGTAGATGCCGGCAAAGAGCGGCAGCACAGTACAGGAGCAGACGGCCAGAACAGTTCCGGAAACAGATGCCACTGAATATGAGAGGCATTTATTGGCTGCCGGACCGAGATATTTCATAACGGCTGCCTGAGAAACAAAGACAGAAATAGCGCCGGCAATAAAGAAGGCCGGAACAAGACAGAGCAAAACGTGCTGCCGGGCATAGTCCTGGAGCATATAGAAAGACTCAAGGATTGCCTTCTGAACATCAATATTTTTGAACGGGATGAAATAGGCCCCGAGGAAAGCGCCAAGAAGAATAAGGAACTTGTATCGGTCTTTCATTGTGCCGATCTTTCCTTCTTGCGACTACCGTTTACAGAGGCAAACCTGCTGCCTTCTGACATTGTTCTCGATCACTGCGGTGACGCATCCGAAAAAGTCAATTACGCATGGAACTTCCAGTGAATAGATCATGTCATGCCGATCCTTACGGGAAGATACAATGCCTGCTTCTTTCAAAACTGACAGGTGCTTTGATACCGTTGACTTGTCAAACTGAAAAACGCCATTAATCTCAGAAAATGGCTTTTCGCCATCTCGAAGAAGATCAATCATCATCAACCTTACCGGGTGGGCCAGGGCCTTTATAATGTTGCTTCTAATTTCTGCTTCTTCAAAACTTATCATTTTTATCTCCATAATCTATTTTATTATTGACAAATTTACCAACAAACAAATATAATGTCAAGCATCTTGCGGGAGGTCGCCATGGCAAACGAAAAGCTAAGCAAGAGGCTTTCCTTTTTTGACAGGTTTTTAACCCTTTGGATATTCTTGGCCATGTTCATCGGTGTTGGTTGGGGATATTTCTTTCCCGGTATCGTTGACTTCTGGAACCAGTTCCAGGTGGGCACGACAAACATTCCTATCGCCGTTGGCCTAATCCTCATGATGTACCCTCCCCTCGCCAAAGTCAGATATGAAGAACTCGGTGAGGTCTTCAAAAATTGGCGGGTCCTTCTGCTTTCGCTTATCCAGAACTGGGTTGTAGGACCGGTGCTCATGTTTGTTCTGGCTATCATCTTTCTCAGAGGGTATCCCGACTACATGGTGGGTCTCATTATGATCGGTCTCGCTCGATGCATCGCCATGGTTATCGTCTGGAATGATTTGGCCCAGGGTGACACGGAATATTGTGCAGGGCTTGTGGCATTCAACTCTATCTTTCAGGTTCTATTTTTCTCGGTATATGCCTATTTCTTCATCACTGTGCTCCCACCCCTTATGGGGTTGAAGGGCGTTGAGGTCAATATTACCATCGGGCAGATTGCCGAGAGTGTTTTCATCTATTTAGGAATCCCTTTTATTGCCGGAGTTATCACCCGGTTTGTGCTGATTAAAGTTAAAGATAAGACATGGTACCACGAGAAGTTTATCCCCAGGATAAGCCCCATCACCCTTATTGCCCTTCTTTTCACCATCCTTGTCATGTTTTCCCTTAAGGGCGAATATATCGTGAAGATACCCCTTGATGTTGTCAGAGTCGCCATCCCACTCCTCGTCTATTTTATGATCATGTTCCTTGTGTCATTTTACATGAGCGCCAAGGCAAAAGCCCACTATGGCCAAGCCGCCACCCTCTCCTTTACCGCAGCATCCAACAACTTTGAGCTGGCCATTGCTGTTTCTGTAGCGGTCTTCGGCATTAACTCCGGACAGGCATTCGCGGCGGTCATCGGACCCCTCGTTGAGGTCCCGGTTCTTATCAACCTTGTGCACTTGTCGTTGTGGTTAAAACGGAAATACTTTCCCCACGCCGTGGAGACACCCCTTGGGGTCTGCTATTACACATGCAAGCAGTGATCGGTAAACCCACTCTTGAAACATGCTCTTCTTGTCGTTATAATCTTAATTGGTTTTGCTATATTTACAGCTCTATGATTATTCGGGGGTGAGACCGATGCCCATTTATGAATATCGTTGTAAAAAATGTAAGAAGCTCTCCTCTTTTCTGCTTTTGAGAATAACTGAGGAGCTCGATCCTCAATGCAAGTACTGCGGAAGCAAAGATGTAGCAAAAGTTATTTCCCGGGTGGCGGTGTTAAAGAGTGAGGAGAAGCGACTTGAAAGCATGCTTGATCCATCAAAGTTCTCAGATCTTGATGAAAATGATCCTGGAAGCGTGGAGCGAGTTATGCGTCGCATGGGAAAGGAACTTGGCGACGAGCTTGGCGAAGGCTTTGAGGAGTCAATGGAAGAAGCCTTGAGTCAGGACAGCGCTACCTCGTCAGAAGATTCTTAAGAGAGCCTTTCCCTTCCCTCAGCACCTCGATGTTGTCGTCATTGAGTCGTACGACGGTTGATGGCCGAGCAGGAATAATCCCACCATCAATGACCAGATCAATTCCCCCTTTGAATGCCCTTTCAATATCGCGCGGGTCTGTAAACGGTTCTTCACCTGATACCCTTGCACTCGTGTTCAAGATGGGCCTTTCTATAAGCTTTGTCAGGGCTGCAGGCACGGGGTGGGATGGAATCCTTACGCCCACCTCTTTTCTCTCAGTCATAAGCAGTTTGGGAAGAATTTTCTTTGCCTTGAGAACGAACGTGTAAGGCCCCGGAAGACACTGCTTCAGGGCCCCGAAGGCATGGTCACTCATAACCGCATATTCACTGACTTCCTTCAGATCCCTGCAAATAATACTCAGGGCCCATTTGGTGGGCAACCGCCTGATTTGGTGAAGTTTTCTTATGGCCTTGATGTTGAAGAGATCACAACCCATTCCGTAAAGGGTGTCTGTGGGATACCCCACAATACCCCCCTCTGCAAGGGTTTTCTTGATAAGATCGGTTGCCTTTTTCTTGGGGTGTGTTGGGTCCCACTCTATTATCATTTCTTCCTCCCCACGAATTTTGCTATTGCCCTCTTCTTCCCTTCAACGTCCGATATGGTCTCTTCATAAAAAAGTGTTTCGAGATTTTTGAAATACGAACAGAGTTCGCCGTCATCCAAAAGGAAATCGGGATTCCTGTGCCGGTCAATTGCGTTTTGTCTTTTTAAAAACGTCTCATATACTATTACTCCGCCTTTCTGGAGGAGCCCGACAATCTCTTCCATGATGCTTCTCAGAAGGAAATAAAAAACGATCACCCCTGACGCCGAGCAAGCCTTAAAGGGGAGGCTATTTGCATCTCCAAGGATACAGAAAAGGTTTTGACTCTTTTCAACCATTGTTTCCCTCGCTATCCTGAGGGCCTCTGATGACCTGTCAAGGCCACATACGGCATATCCCTTTTCGGCAAGGAACAGGGCATTTCTTCCGTTACCCATTGCAATATCTACCACGTTCCCCCTTGGGATCGTATGCCAGAATCGTTGGAGCAAGGGATGGGCCTCTTTTGCGCCATCGTAAAAACCCTCCCTATACCTCCTGTCCCAGTCAACCGTTTCCATGGTGTGGGTAGTATTATAATCTACGTCGATTATTAAAAAAATAGATTTCTCCTTTTTTTGGTGTTATAAAAATCGATGGCCATAAAAGTAGCTTTTTTTGACTGTGATGGCACCCTCACAAAAATCAAGAGCAGTTGGGAGTATCTCCACCGTAGACTTAATATCTGGGACAATAATGCCGACCGCTACCAGGCCCTATTCAAGGAAGGAAAAATAGACTACTACGAATTTTGCAGAAGAGATGCCCTTCTCTGGAAGGGGCTTAACGTTTCCCGTGTTATCAATATACTGCAAGATATTGGGTATCACAAGGGCTCTTTAGAAGTAACAAGGGCTCTTAAAAAACGAGGTATTTTCAACATAATCTTGTCAACCGGACTTTCTTTGCTTGTTGAAAAAGTTAAGGAGGATCTTGGCATGGACATGGCTTTATCAAACGAATTATCGTCTGAGGGTGGCCGCCTCACCGGTGAAATAAAAATAAATGTTGAGTTCAACAAGAAGGGATATCTTGTAGAGAAGATTCTCAAGGAGGTTGGTGTTGGCAGAGAGGAAGTATGCGCCATAGGTGATGGCGAAGGCGATGCTGGAATGTTTGAGGCGGTCGGGCTTGCAATTGGATTTCATCCTCACAATTCTGTTTCACCTTTTATTCATCAAAAAATATATGGGGAATCATTGATCGATATGATCAGGATTATTGATGATTATGAAAGAAAAACAGCAAGTATTCGTTCGCAAACGAGCTGCATATAGGGCAATTCTTTTTCTTATCTGTTTTGTTTTCATCTTCTTTGGTTGCGGTCCAAAAAGGGTCCGAATTCCTGAGCCGCTTTCAGGATTACGAGAGAATGTTGTCCGGGCCTCCCTTGATCTCCTGGGTAAAACATATAGAAACGGTGGACGAGGGCCGGACGTCTTTGACTGTAGTGGTCTCGTCTATTATGCATACAAAAGTGCGGGGGTGGCCGTTCCGGCAACAGCCGAGGAACAAGGTCGTAGCGGAATTGAAGTTTTCCGGGAATCTGTCTTGCCGGGCGATCTTGTTGTTTTTAGGATTAAAGGTGATTTTCACGTGGGCATTATGCTTAATGGACGTGAATTTGTTCATGCTTCAAAATCAAGGGGTGTGGCTATTGATAATCTATCCCTGCCATACTGGATAAAAAGCCTGCAGGGCTTCAGGTCTTATCTGTAAGGGTACAAGGCACACATATTTTCGAAGAAACTCTTTAAGATTCATGGTGTTGTAATGCTTTTCCACAACAAAGGTAAGTAGCTTTTTAAAGTCGCTCTTTTCTATGTATCCTGGTATCTGAATAACTGGTTGACCATTTGGCTTAAGAAATGTTGTGGTTGGATAGCCCCTTACGCCATAAAATCGAGCGAGGTCTTCCCTTTTCTCTACGTCAATTCTCAGATAGACTATCTTTTTCTTGAGGGCTACGCTGATTTCTTTTTCAGCAAGCACCTCGCTGTCCATAGCTTGACAATAAGAACAATAGGGGGTAAAAAAATACAATATAGTCGGCTTGTCTTCTTTTTTCGCCTTTTTCAACGCCAAATCCCACTCGTCGGCCCAGGCAGTTGTGCATAGAAATAAGAAGAATATTAACGGCCAATAGATTTTTTTAATGAAACAGTTCAAAGTAATAGACATATTAACAGAATGATACGGGGCAATCAATTTCTTTGTTTGAAGAATTTCTGGATAATTGAAGCCACCATGGGATCCCTCCAAAAAACAGTTGCAAAAACTTTTCTTTTATATTAAGATGAATTTTAGCCTTTCAAGGACACTTAAGTTTTCCACAAATGTTAAAAAATTGTTGAAAAGAAGCACCCTCGATGGTCGATATCCTCGCACAGATTAAGCCGAAAATTATTAAAATTATTAGCGAAGAGAGCTATAAAACCTGGATTGAACCTATAGAGTTTATCGAGTACACAGACAATAAATGTGTTCTTATGGTGCCAAATGCATTCTTTAAGGATTGGGTAATTCAACATTTTGAATCAATACTCATTACGTTGATGAAGGAAGTTACAAACACGAACAACAAAATCGAATATGTCATAAAGAGAGAACAAAGGAATGATGGGAAAAGGGGTGTGGTTGTAAGGCGCCCCCCAGAGTTTAATGTTTTCAATTCAAAATATACGTTTGAAAATTTTGTTGTAGGGTCGAGCAATCAATTTGCAAATGCTGCGTGCCTTGCTGTTGCCACAAACCCAGGGAAAACATACAATCCGTTGTTTATATACAGCGGTGTCGGTCTTGGAAAAACCCACCTTCTCAACGCAATAGGTAACTTTCTTATTAAGCATGGCAAGTCAAATGCAGAAAAAATCTGTTATATTACAGCAGAACATTTTACCAATGAGTTAATAAATGCATTGCGATATGAAAAAATGGAAGATTTTCGGAATAGATTCCGTAAAATGGATATTCTCCTCATTGATGATATTCAATTTATAGCGGGAAAAGAGAGAACACAAGCAGAATTTTTTCATACCTTTAACGCTCTGTATGACAACATGAAGCAGATTGTGCTGACGAGTGATAAATTTCCTGCTGAAATAGAAAACATTGAAGAAAGGCTTAGATCCAGATTTGATTGGGGTCTTATTGCAGATATTCAACCGCCTGATATTGAAACTAAAGTTGCAATATTAAACAAAAAAGCAGAAAGTGATAATATTGCTTTACCTCTCGATGTAGCTTTTTTTATTGCTTCACACACAGAGGATAATATACGGTCCCTTGAAGGCGCTCTTATTCGAATTGGGGCATTTTCTTCTTTAAACAATAGTCCAGTAACAATAGAGCTTGTTAAAGAGGTTCTTGGTCATATGATAAAAACAAAAAAGAAGGAAATTACAATTGACATTATTATTAAAGAGGTTGCCTCTTTTTTCGATCTGAAACCTGCTGAAATACGTTCTTCTCGGAGAATAAAATCAATTATACAACCAAGACAGATTGCAATGTTTTTATCGAGAAAATTAACAGATTATTCACTGGTAGGTATCGGCGAAAAATTTGGGGGGAAAGACCATGCAACGGTATTACATTCAATTAAAAAAGTGGAAGAAGAGATGAAAATTAAGAAAGAGTTTAAAACTACTGTTGAAAAAATCGAAACAAGGATAAAATCAACATGAATCAACAAAATTCCTCCCATTTTTTAACCATGAATACTGTAAAATTCTCTTTTATTTTTATAGCAATGGCGAGTTTTCAACATATTAACAGCCCTTATTACGATTAAGAGAGGTATTTATGAATATAATAATAGATAAAAACTCTATCCTTGTACCAATTTCTAAGCTAGTTGGAATTACTGAAAAACGTTCATTAATGCCTATTTTATCCAATATAATGATCGATTTTAAAAAAACTGATACAACAATTTACTCGACAGATTTAGAGTTAAGTGCCATGGGATATATCGATTTTAAAGCACCTGAGGAAAGAAAAATAGTTATTCATGGGAGAAAATTTCTTGAGATCCTCAGAGAAATGGATAACGGTGAAATAACCATACAAATTGAAGAGAATGTTTTAACAATGAAACAAAAACAGACCGAAATTGTATTAAGTCTCCAAGATCCTGAGGAATTTCCAGAAGTAAAGAAGATAGGAGGAAATGAAGAATTAGTTATAGATGGAACATCATTTCTTGAAATGATTGAAAAGGTAAGTTTTGCAATTTCAACAGATGAGACACGATATGTTTTAACTGGAATGCATATTAGCGGTAAAGACGGAAATATCGTGGTAGTGGGAACTGATGGATTTAGAATGGCATTTTATCAGAAATCATTAGAGGGAATAAAAAGTTTTAAAGGAATTACTATACCAAAGAGATCGTTGTCTGAAATAGAGAGAATTATTGATGAGGGTGAAAATGTGAAAATGACCCTTGAAGAAAAGCATATTCAGATAAGCACAAAAAATATTGTTGTCGTATCACGAGTTATAGAAGGAAGTTTTCCAGATTATGAAAATGTAATCCCACAAACGAATGATAATATCGTACGGCTTGACAAAGAGTCATTTATAAAAGGTTTGAAAAAAGTTTCATCAATTATCGGAAGATCAGAGCCCATAAAAATGAGTTTCACAAAAGGGAAATTAGAAATAGAAGCGGAGTCTGATATTGGAAGAGCAAAAGAAATATTAGATATTGATTACGGCGGAGAGAATATAACGTTGAATTTTAACGTTCGTTTCGTGATGGATGTAGTGTCACATATAGAAAATAATACCGTAATAATGAGCGCTCCAACAACATATGGTGCGGTTCTTTTTAAAGAAGAAAATAACGAAAATTATAAAAATATAGTAATGCCAATCAGGATATAAAATGAAAGAATACAGAGCGGAAAGTATAAAAATATTGGGGGGACTCGACGCTGTTCGAAAAGTACCATCCATGTATATTGGAAATACAGGGATAGAAGGACTTCACCATCTAGTTTATGAGTTAGTGGATAACAGCGTTGACGAGGCTTTGGAAGGTTATTGTAGCAAAATAATAATTACGCTTCATAGAGATAATAGTGTTACATGCCAGGATAATGGGCGAGGTATTCCTGTTGAGATGCATAGGGAAGAGAATATGCCAGCACTCGAAGTAGTCCTCACAAAACTGCATGCCGGTGGAAAATTTGATAAGGATTCATACATGTATTCGGCTGGTTTGCATGGCGTTGGTCTCTCGGTTGTGAATGCTCTTTCGGAGTATTTAGAGGTTGAAGTAAGAAGGGATGGAAAGGTCTATTTTCAGCGATATGAAGGTGGAAATAAGATTACAGAACTGAAGGTTATAGGAGATACCGATAAAACAGGTACAAAGGTACGCTTTAGACCAGATGAAAAGATTTTTGAATCAACAGAATTTAGCTATGAAACAATTGCTTATAGAATGAGAGAAATTTCTTTTCTTAATAATGGAATACATATAATTGTCATTGATGAAAAGAAGGCAAGAAAACATGAATTTAAACATGAAGGAGGAATTAAAGCCTTCGTAAAATATTTAAATACCAATAAAAATGTGCTTTTTGATGAACCGATCCATATCACAAGTACAAAACAACCACTTGATCATATTGAGGTTGCGATACAGCACAATGACGGTTATAACGAAAGTATTTATAGTTTTGTCAATAATGTAAATACTCAAGAGGGAGGCACACACGTTGCTGGGTTACGGAGTGCTTTGACAAGAAGCGTAAATAATTTTGTCACAACAAATATGTCACAAAAGTCAAAAGAGAGTATATCGGGAGACGATCTCAGAGAAGGCCTTGTGGCTGTTATTAGTATTAAGATACAAAATCCACAGTTTGAAGGACAGACCAAGGCAAAGTTAGGAAACAGTGAAATTAAAGGACTTGTAGAATCTGTTCTTAATGATAAGCTAACCGAATACCTTGAATTAAATCCTGACGTTGCCAAAACAATCATCAACAAAGCACTGGAGGCAAAAAGGGCCCGCGAAGCCGCAAAGAAAGCAAAGGAGCTGGTAAAGACCAAAAGTCTCCTCGAAAGTGGAATATTACCCGGTAAATTGGCTGACTGTCAAGAGAGCGATCCAAGCCTTTGCGAACTTTTTATTGTTGAGGGAGATTCTGCGGGAGGTTCTGCAAAACAAGGAAGAAACCGAAAAACGCAAGCAATTCTTCCCCTGAGAGGAAAAATACTAAACGTTGAGAAGTCTAGGCAGGAGAAAATTCTTACGAACCAGGAGATCAAATCAGTTTACCTTGCCCTTGGTATCAACTCTGATAATATTCATCGGCTTAGATATCACAAAATAGTCATAATGACAGACGCCGATGTTGACGGCTCCCATATTAGAACGCTTCTCCTAACGTTATTCTATAGAAAAATGCCAGAATTAATAACCAACGGCCACCTTTTCATTGCCCAGCCACCCCTTTATAAAATTAAACACGGCGGCAAAGAAACGTATGCAAAAGACGAGGATGAGTTTGAGAGATTTATAGCAAAAAGAGGTATGGAAAAGATTAAATGTTACGTAGCCGACACGCTTATTGATGGGATAAAATTAAGCGAGAGTATAGAAAAACTGAAGAGTATGGAGCGATTTTTTAGGGAGATGAAAATATCTGGAATTCCAAAGAACTTTATGCTCAAACTCATGCAGCACGATGTTTATGCTAGAGAGGATTTCGAAGAGCCTGGAAAGCTAAACATCATAAAAGAGGATCTCGAAAAAACAGGCCATATTGTAGAAATATTCAAAGACAGGGAACATAATCTTTTTTCCATCCAAGTAAATGACGCTTCAAAGAAAGAACAGGCCATCACCATTGATTATGAGTTGTGCTGCCAGGCTGACTACAAACAATACCTAAAGATATACAGAGAAGTTCGACCATTCTATGAACAAAGGATTAGGATTGTTGAGGGAAGCAAAGAGTCTTATTCGCAGGACCCCGAAGAACTGCTTCGTACTATTAATGAGCGAGGCAAAGAAGGTATCGCGATACAGAGATATAAAGGCCTTGGAGAGATGAATCCAGAGCAGTTGTGGTCCACAACGATGGACCCGGAAAGAAGAAGCATTATAAAGGTGTCGATTGACGATGCCGTCGAAGCCGATCAAGTTTTTACTGTTCTCATGGGGAGCAACATTGAGACCCGAAGGCTATTTATCGAGGAAAATGCCCTGACCGTAAGAAACCTTGATATATGATTTTAATTGGAATAACGGGCATCATAGGTAGCGGCAAAACAACCGTATCAAGCATGCTTTCACAAGAAGGAATCCCCGTCATTGATCTTGACAGATTGGGGAAAGAAGTTACCGATTATGAGGAGGTTGTAAGGGAAATACAAGAACTCTTTGGTGCCGAGTTTATAGTGAATGCTAAGGCCAATATAGAAAAAATGCGGGAAATAGCCTTCGTTGATACAGAGACACGCAAGAAACTGGAGGCCATCATACATCCACGGGTAAGGGTTGAACTGTGGAGGCGAATCAATCGGTTCAAGGCAGAAGGCGCTCCAGTAGTGATTGTTGATGCACCGCTTCTGTTTGAAACCGGTTTGTACAAAAAGTTGGACAAGGTGGTTGTGGTGTCTGCCGACATGGATAAAATTAAAGAAAGGTTAAGATTGCGCGGTATGGAGGAAGAAGATGCCAACCGGAGGTTGCCGCACCAGATGCCGCTTGCAGAGAAAGAAAAAATGGCAGATCACGTTTTATATAACAACGGCACAGAAGAAGACCTCAAGAAAGAGCTTAGAGCCCTGCTGTTAAGGATAAAAGAATGGGAGGCAAGAGATTTATGCACCTTAAAGATTTAAAGAGAAAAAGGATTGGCGAGCTTACACAAATTGCAAAGGAAATGAACATAGAAAATGCAGCCGGATTGAGAAAACAGGAACTCATATTCTCTATACTCCAAGCCTTTGTTGATAAAAATGAGTCGGTCTATGGCGAAGGCATTCTTGAAATTTTGTCAGAGGGTTTTGGTTTTTTGCGATCCACCGATTCTAATTACCTCCCCGGGCCGGACGACATTTACATTTCACCATCCCAAATAAAACGCTTTGGCTTGAAGACGGGTGACACCATATCGGGTCAAATAAGGCCACCTAAAGATAATGAGAAGTACTTTGCACTTCTGAAGGTTGAAACCATAAATTATGATGATCCAACCGTTGCAAAAGACAAAATCATTTTTGACAACCTGACCCCAATTTATCCGAATGAGCGAATTCGGCTTGAAACAATATCTGAGAATATGTCAACAAGGGTTATGGACCTCTTCACCCCTATCGGCAAAGGACAGAGAGGCCTTATTGTTGCACCGCCAAGGACAGGAAAAACAATGCTCCTCCAGGCCATTGCAAATAGCATCACGACGAACCACAAAGAGATCCATCTCATTGTTCTCCTTATTGATGAGAGACCCGAAGAGGTAACGGACATGATGAGATCGGTGAATGGGGAGGTTATAAGTTCTACTTTTGACGAGCCCGCAACGAGACATGTTCAGGTGGCAGAGATTGTGATTGAAAAGGCAAAGCGCCTCGTTGAACACAAGAAAGACGTGGTTATTCTCCTTGACAGCATCACAAGGCTTGCTAGGGCATATAATACCGTGGTGCCGTCAAGTGGAAAAATTCTTTCAGGGGGCATTGATGCATCGGCAATGCAAAAACCAAGAAGGTTCTTCGGCGCAGCAAAAAACATCGAGGAGGGCGGCAGTCTAACCATTGTTGCAACTGCCTTGATTGACACAGGGAGCAGGATGGACGAGGTTATTTTTGAAGAGTTCAAAGGGACGGGTAATATGGAGATTTATCTCGATCGAAAGCTTGCAGAAAAAAGGGTATTTCCGGCCATTGATATCAACAAATCGGGAACAAGAAAAGAGGAGTTGCTCCTTGAGAATGGCGACCTTTCGAGAACCTGGCTTTTACGAAAGGTGCTCCAACCAATGAATCCGGTAGAATCCATGGAATTCTTGATTGAAAAAATGGGGGATACCGAGTCGAATAAAGATTTTCTTAGCTCAATGAGCAGAGGAGGCTAATATGAAAAAGGATATACACCCGGAATTAAAAAAGACTGTCGTGAAATGTGCGTGTGGACACACCTTTGAGACGCTATCTGTGAGAGAAAAAATCAGCGTTGAAATCTGTGCAAAATGCCACCCCATTTTCACAGGGAAAGAAAAAAGGCTTGATTCAGCGGGACAGGTTGAAAAGTTCGAAAAGCGGTATGGCAAAAAGACCAAATAATGTTCGAACGCCTGATAGACATCGAAGCTAAATACGATGAGATTGAAGACAGGATGTCAAAACAAGAGACTATCGCTGATTTTGATCTCTACAAAAGACTTGCGAAAGAACGCACAGAACTAAAGGAGATTGTCGATCTCTATCGTGACTGGAAGAAGAAACAGGAAGAGATAGAAAAAGCCCTCGAAATGGTTGAATCTGATCAGGACGAGGAAATGAGGGCGCTCGCACGAGAAGAAATCGCAATTTTAACCCAGGAAAAGGAAAAAACCGAGGTTCAACTCAAAGAAAAGCTTCTTAGCAAACAAGTGCGACAAGCAAACAGCATGTTCCTTGAAATAAGGGCAGGAACAGGGGGCGAAGAAGCTGCGCTGTTTGCGCACGATTTGCTGACCATGTATATGAAATATGCAGAAAAGATGCGCTGGAAGTCAGAACTAATGAGCGCAAGCACCTCAGATCTGGGGGGGCTCAAAGAAGTCATTTTAGTTATTGAGGCAAGGGACGCGTACAACAAGCTTAAATATGAAAGCGGCGTGCACCGCGTGCAGAGAGTGCCCGTGACCGAGGCCCAAGGACGGATACATACATCAGCGGTTACCGTTGCAGTTCTCCCCGAGCCAGAGGAACGCGAGCTTAATATAAACCCCGAAGATCTGCGAATAGATGTGTTCAGATCAAGTGGCCCGGGAGGTCAGCACGTCAACACAACCGATTCTGCGGTGAGAATTACACACATACCAACGGGCCTTGTTGTGACGTGTCAGGACGAAAAGTCCCAACATAAGAATAAAGCCAAGGCAATAAGGGTTTTAAGGGCCCGCCTTAAGGAAAAGATGGAGAGCGAACAAGAACAGGAAATATCTGAAGAACGGAGAAAACAGGTTGGAACCGGAGACCGTAGCGAGCGAATAAGGACCTATAACTTCCCCCAAGGAAGAGTAAGCGACCACAGGATCGGCCTTACCCTCTATAAGCTTCAGGAAGTTCTAAACGGTGACCTGGAAGACATTATTAATCCGCTGATTGCCCACTTTCAGGCAGAAGCCTTAAAAAAGGGGTAAGCCTGTTTTGCGAATACGAGATATCCTAGCACAACACAAAAGAATAGAGAACCTTGATGCGCTGAACATCGTTGCTACGGCGCTTTCCACAAGAAAAGAGGCGGTATTAACGGATCTCGACCGTGATATTGATGAAAAGACTTGTCTTCATATCGAGGATCTTTTCTCAAAAAGAGAAAAAGGGGTGCCCCTCGCGTATATAGCAAAGAATAAGGAATTTTTTTCTGAACAATTTTATGTTGATGAAGCGGTTCTCATCCCAAGGCCAGAAACCGAAGTCCTCATAGAAGAAGCCCTGGAGCTGATTGCGAAAAACAAGGAGATAAACAACCTTCTGGATGTAGGAACAGGCCCCGGAACCATAGGTCTAACTCTGGCAAAAAAAACACACAAGCATGTAGCGTGCACGGATATTTCCTTCGAGGCCCTCCGTGTTGCACAACGGAACGCAAAAAATTTAGGCGTAGAGGGGTTGACACACTTTGTGTGCTCAAACCTCTTTAGTGCTATCAACAACTCGAAATTTGATATGATACTAGCGAATCTGCCCTATGTTGCCTTGGAGGAATGGGACAGCCTTATGGTGGATGTTAAGGATTATGAGCCAAGGAGAGCGCTCGACGGAGGTGCCGGGGGGATTGAAATATACACGAGATTTATCGAGGCATTGCCTCAACACCTGAAAGATCACGGATACGTGCTTTGTGAGGTGGGAGGATGTGAGCAGGCAAGTAAAATAAGTAAAATGCTCCGTACCGCTGGACTCACCGTCGTTGTAAAGAAAGACTTTTGCGGCCATGAAAGGGTGCTAATAGGATCGTGGACAAATTTGTAATAGAGGGCGGAGAACGCCTAGCCGGAACCGTGAGGGTAAGCGGGTCAAAAAACGCTGTACTGCCTCTCCTTGCAGCAACAATATTGCAAAAGGGAATCTATACTATTGGTAATGTACCCCGCCTGAGAGACGTAAGCACAATGATACGCCTCCTTGGTCTCCTCGGCGTCAAAGCCGAATGGACAGACAAGAATAGGGTTAGGGTCGACTCAACAGGAATTGACAACCATGTTGCCCCTTATGAGGTAGTTAAGGAAATGCGTGCCTCCGTTCTTGTTCTTGGTCCGCTTATTGGTGGTATGAGGAAGGCAACGGTATCATACCCCGGCGGTTGCGCAATCGGAGAAAGACCGATTAACCTTCACCTTAAAGGACTTTCGGCTCTCGGTTGTGAGGTTGCTATCCGGGAGGGCTATGTTGATGTGACGGCAAAGACGTTAAAGGGGGGAAGAGTTACCTTTGATACTACCACAGTAGGGGGCACAGAAAATATTCTCATGGCGGCAGCTACTGCAAAAGGCGAGACAATTATAGAAAACGCAGCCCGCGAGCCAGAGGTGATAGATCTCGCCTGTATGCTTAAGTGTATGGGTGCAAAAATTAATGGAGAAGGCACTGAAGTCATAACAATTAAAGGAGTACGCTCGTTAACACCTTGTGACTATGATGTGATTCCTGACCGGATAGAAGCCGGAACCTTTCTTGCTGCATGTGGTATTACGAGGGGGAGTATTGTTATTGACGAATGCGCCCCTCATCACATGAAAGCCGTTATTGACAAACTGAGAGAAGCTGGCATGGATATCGTTGAAGATGGCAATAGTCTGCGAGCCGCGATGACGAAAAAACGTCCCCTTGCCGTGGATATAAAAACCATTCCCTATCCGGGATTTCCCACAGATATGCAGGCCCAAACCATGGCTCTGATGTGTATTTCAAAAGGAGTGAGTGCAATAACGGAGACCATATTTGAAAACAGGATGATGCACGCAGCAGAGTTAAGAAGAATGGGCGCCGATTTACGAGTAATCGGCAACACGGCCATTGTTAAGGGCAAAGATATGCTGTCGGGAGCAAAGGTTATGGCTACTGATTTACGGGCCAGCGCTTCTCTCATTCTCGCGGGGCTGGCAGCATACGGTACCACAGAGGTTTCTCGAATTTACCACATTGATAGGGGATATGAGGCAATAGAAGAGAAGTTGAAGGGTCTTGGAGCAAAGATCTCAAGGAGGAAGGATGAAGGTATGGGATCTTGAAAATGAGCTCGATAAATTTCTCTCCTTTGCAATCGGAAGCAGAGAGAAGAAGAGAAAGAATATCCGCTCGGTTGTTGACGAAGTTAGGGACCGTCTTTTAGTAAAAGGCGAAAAGGCACTGATAGAATTTTCCAAGAAGTGGGACGGCTGGCCAAAGACTTTTAAGCTTAAACTGACACAAGAAGAAATAACATCGGAAGCAACCAAAATAAGCAAGAAAGATCAAGCCATCCTTTCGGGGATGATAAGAAACGTGCGCTCCTTCCACAAGCAGCAGGGTGGGAGAAAAAGGATATATAGAAGTAATGGCCTTATAGTAAGAGAAGAATTTGTGCCTGTACAAAAAGCCCTCGTTTATGTCCCCGGTGGCACAGCTCCCTACCCCTCGTCCCTCATTATGGGGGTCGTTCCGGCACAACTCGCAGGAGTCAGCGAGGTAATGGTTGCAACGCCGGCAAAAAATGGTACGATTAATCCCTATATACTTGCAGCAGCAGACCTTCTTGGCATTAAGAATGTCTATCGAATAGGCGGTGCCCAGGCCATCTACGCGTTTTCATACGGGATCGGATGCATACCGAAGGTCGACATGATCGTAGGACCAGGAAACGCATATGTTGAAGAGGCTAAAAGAGATGTTTATGGGCGCGTCGGGATTGACATGCTGGCGGGACCAACAGAATTAATTATCCTTTGTACTGAGCCATTCTCACCGAACTCGGTTGCGTGGGATCTTTTTTCGCAAACAGAACATGATGAGATGGCAACGGTCGGTCTTTTTTCCCGATCGAAAGAGCACCTCTATGACACGCTTAGGGCCATTGAAAAACACATAGCATCAAATACGCGAAGAGAGATTATCGAAAAAGCGCTGAGACAGAACAGCTATTTTGTTTTCTACCGCGAAGCGGCAAATGCCGTTAAAGCTATCAACCTGATTGCTCCGGAACACTTGGAGCTCATTGGCGACGAGAAGGTGGAAAAAGAAATTTTTTATCCCGGCATCATCTACCTGGGCCCCCTGACGCCAGTGGCTATGGGTGACTATTACATTGGCACAAACCACATACTCCCAACAGGAGGGGCGGGACGATTCACCGCAGGTCTTTCTGTTGACAGGTTTACGAAACGAAAGGCAGTTGTTAAAATAGACAAAGGATTTCTCAACAGGTATGGCGATAAGGCCATAAGGCTTTCAGAGATAGAAGGTCTTTTCGCCCACGGAGAATCAATAAAGGCGAGAAAGGAGTTGGCGGATGAAGCTTAAGATTGGCCTTCCCAAGGGAAGCTTGCAAGAGACCACGTTCAAGCTCTTTAAAAACGCAGGATATTCCATAAAGCTTCTCGAGCGATCATACGTGCCTGCAATCGACGACCCAGAACTTGAAGGGCTTGTTATCAGGGCACAGGAGATGGCAAGATATGTGGAGGATGGAATCCTTGATATGGGCATTACCGGTTATGATTGGGTATTGGAGCAGGACGCAAAAGTGGTTGAACTCGTGAGGCTCAAATACGGCAAAGTCGGATTTCGAGGTGTGAAATGGGTTGTTGCGGTGCCGAACGACTCTAACATAAAAACCGTAGAAGACTTGAAGGACAAGAAAATCGCTACAGAGCTTGTAGGGTATACGAAAAGATTTCTTAAAAAAAGAGGTATTGATGCCACCGTTGAGTTCTCATGGGGAGCAACAGAGGTAAAACCCCCCCTTCTTGCGGATGCAATCATTGAGGTGACAGAGACAGGGGCGTCACTCAGGGCAAACAACCTGAGAATTATAGACACAATCCTTGAATCAGAAACAGTGCTCATTGCAAATCGAAGCGCATGGAAGGACGAGTGGAAGAGGCGAAAAATGGAAAATATTACGATGCTTCTTAAAGCCGCGCTTCTTGCAGAGGAGAAGGTGGGCCTCAAAATGAATGTTCCTAGGGCAAAATTGGACAAGGTTACGAAAATACTGCCCTCTTTGCACACACCCACCATTTCAAATCTTTCCGACGAGAACTGGGTAGCAATAGAAGTCATCATTGATGAAAAAACAGTGAGGGATATCATTCCAAACTTGAAGCGTGCGGGCGCCCAAGGTATTGTCGAGTATCCACTGAATAAGGTGATACAATAAAAGGCGGGTGAGAGTTGAAGGTTATTAGTTTAGAGTCACGATCAAGGGTCAAACAAAATCACACATGAAGGTTTTCAGGGGGATGACATGAAGAGGACCGGAAAAGTGAAGAGAAAAACAAAAGAGACTAATATTTCAATCAAGCTTACGATAGATGGAGAAGGATCCTACGCTATTTCCACAGGGATACCATTCTTTGATCACATGCTCCATCTGTTTTCAAAACACGGCTTTTTTGATCTCCAGATAGAGGCAAAGGGCGACATTGATGTAGATTATCACCATACGGTGGAAGATGTTGGCATCGCCCTTGGAAAGGCGTTAAGGCAGGCCATTCCGAGTTTTGAGGGAATTCAACGTTACGGCCATGCCATAGTCCCCATGGATGAGGCACTCTGCCTATTGGCTATAGATATTAGCGGAAGGCCAAATTTGGTGTGGAAAACAAAAATAGAGGGGAAAATCGGTACCTTTGATGTGGAGGTTATTAAAGAATTCTTCAAGGGCTTTGTGAATGAATCAAAGTGTACGCTTCATGTGAACATCCTTTATGGTGAGAATTTGCATCATAAAGTGGAGGCGATCTTTAAGGCATTTTCGAAGGCCTTGCGTGAGGCTGTAACCAGGGACGAGAGAATCAGGGGCGCACTCTCTACCAAAGGAAGTCTTTAGGCGGCTGCAAACTGCTTGATCCAGATTGTAAGATTTAGCAGAGCAAATCGGAAAGAAAAGGACAAAAAATTTCAGTGGTGATGGTGTGATAGCAATAGTTGACTATGGCATGGGCAACTTGCGAAGCGTGGTAAATGCCTTTAAAAAGCTTGGCGCAGATGTAGTTATCACGCAGGACAGGGAGACGATAGAAAGGTCCGATGCCCTTGTGCTTCCTGGTGTTGGAGCATTTGGCAAATGCGTTGAAAATTTAAAAAGGCTCCATCTTTTTGAATTCATAAAAGAGATGATTATACAGGAAAAACTTTACCTTGGGATTTGTCTTGGGATGCAGATCCTTTTTGAAGAGAGCGAGGAGGCCCTTGGCGTTCAAGGTATGGGGATAATACATGGGAAAGTCCCTCGGTTTGTAGGCAACATAAAGGTGCCACATATGGGCTGGAACAGCATCGAGATTGTTAAGACACACCCCGTTCTTGAAGGCATAAACGGAGGCTCCCATTTCTACTTTGTTCACTCCTTTTTCTGTCAACCGGAAGAGGAGGGGGTGATTTCTACTACAACACCATATGGAGTTGAGTTTGCGTCGTCCGTTCAGAAAGGAAATGTGTTTGCTTGTCAATTTCATCCTGAAAAAAGTCAAGGGATCGGCTTGCGGTTGCTTAAAAATTTTATTCGACTGTCGAAAGGTGGGTCTTGATGCGAAAAAGGACCGACACCCTTTTCTTCTTTTCTCCACAAAGCTACAGATACTTGAATAACTTATGAAAGGCAAGGCGATCAAATGGGAAAGATTCAGAACGCATGTTTCTAAATAGGAGGTAGAAACGCATCCGCCCATTCTTTGTGCCAGAAAAAGATTTTACACAGATGAAGACAGCGGGGGGTTTTATATGCATATGTTATCTTCATCAATGCCTATATAAGAGGAGTTAAGATGATAGTAAGAAATTTCAATGATCCAGAGGTGCTGCAGACCACATATAGGGCGCATTACGGTGCCACTGCTCGAATGGTGCTTACGAGCCAGTTTCTTAAAAGCATGGAATTCCTTGCATATGCCATGCTTCCTGCTGGTAATGTAATAGAGGAACATGTGGACGAGGTTGAGGAGATTTACCTTATCGCCCAAGGCGGTGGTTTGATGAAAGTCGGGAATGAAGAAAAGGCGGTAAAAGCATGGGATGCCGTTTGGATACCTGCAGGTGAACCACACCGGCTTGAGAACAATACGGCAGAAATGACACTTATTTTGGTTGTGGCTGCGTATCCGAGATAAAAACGGGCGAAAAGGTGACGGGGGCCATACGAGAAAAGAAAAAAATGCTGCTTTCCCGGGGCCTATTGCTTTCTTCTATTTATAGTAGCGGGACTTTGCATAAAGCTCTTGAACCTGTTTGAGGATAAATGCCTGCTCGTCCCCCGTTGTTTCCCTGACAATCTTTCCGGGCATGCCCATAACAAGGGAGTTCGGGGGAATAATTGTGCCAGGCGGAACAACACTTCCAGCTCCGATGATAGAGCCTGAGGAGATAACTGCACCATCAAGGATAATAGCGCCAATACCAATAAGGGCTCTTTTTTGAACGTGAGCGCCGTGAATCACGACCCTGTGGCTGATCAGCGCTTCCTCATCAATCATAACAGGATGTTTTGTTGGGGCCTCAACCAAGGAAAAATCCAATATTGCAGAGTTCTTCTTAATCCTAATTTTCTCGCTGTCAGCCCGAATGACAACCATGGGCCAGATGCTTACCCCCTCTTCAATGATGACATCACCGATGATGCGGGCTGTGCGATCAACAAAGGCATCAGAATGAACTATCGGGGCTTTATCGCAAAAAGGCGTGATAAGCTTTGCCATAATCAATTATCACCATGTTATACTTACCACAAGCCCGATGACGCTATCAACAGTATCCAAAACAGAAGGACTCAATGAAAGACAGATAGATGTTGTGAAAAGGACCACGGGCCCCCTCTTGGTAGTTGCTGGACCTGGATCCGGAAAGACGCTGGCTATTATTAGAAGAATAGCTGGCCTTATACAGCAAGGCGTAACCCCTGAAAGCATACTTGCCGTTACCTTTACGAATAGGGCAGCCAGGGAAATGAGAGAAAGGCTATTCGGTCTTCTTGGCGCCACCTCCTATAAGGTATTTGTCGGCACCCTCCATCTTCTCGGATTAAGGATTATCCGGGAAAATACAACAAACGGATTTGTTGTTTTCAACCGCGAAGAGCAGGTAGGCCTTTTACAGTCCTTGCTTCAAGTCTCGAAAGCAAAAGCAACGGACATTGCTGATGAAATCTCTCATATAAAAGGCCTTGCTTTGGATCCTTCAAGCGAATTGAAAGAAATCTTTGAACAGTACCAGACAACGATGATGGCCAACAAAGCGCTTGATTTTGATGATCTGATCCTAAAACCAATCCGAATGCTTGACAATTCCAGCCAACTGAAAAAGTACAGTGATAGTTTTCATCATATCATTATTGACGAATATCAGGACACAAATCCGGCGCAGTACAGGTTGTTGAGGCTTCTTGTAGGAGACAAGACAACTATTTGTGCGGTGGGTGATCCCGATCAGGCTATCTACGCCTTCAGGGGCGCAGATGTGGAGAATTTTCTGAATTTCAGAAAGGACTTCGTTGGTGCAACAGAGGTGACCCTTAATTTGAACTATCGTTCTTCCGGAAACATTGTACGCTCCTCTGCCAAGATGATTATGCACAACAAAAAGCGGATAGAGAAAGAGCTTCTTGCCGTCAAAAGCGATGGCCCCATGATCGTTGTCGCATCTGTGTCTGATGAAGAAGCAGAAGGAGAGTTTATTGTGCATGAAATTGAATCACGGCTAGGAGGTTTAAGCCATTATCGGTTACAAAATCAGATAAATGAAAAGGATTATCCGAACACCTCGTATTGCTTTTCGGATTTTGCAGTAATTTTTAGAACAAACAGCCAGGCCGGAGCAATAGAAGAAAGGCTTGCAGAATCTGGTATTCCTTGCCGTTTAGTAGGAAGGGGAAACACGGGCAGCGGTGCAAAAACGTACGATATGGCATCTACTCTGAGACAGTTCTCGAGCTCGATAGAAAACAGAAGCCAGCTCTTTGAAACAAAGGCCACGGAATTTTTAGAATATTTTGCAAGAAACTGTCAAATTGATAGCGAACAAATAAAAGACTTCATAAACCATATTAAACTTATATTTGGAGATGCTTGGAGCGAAACAATGGCTGGTGATATCGTCAATGAACTTAACCTTCTTGCCCCTTCAGATGATTTTGATCGCCGCGCAGAAGCTGTTGCGCTGATGACGCTGCATATGGCAAAGGGGCTCGAGTTTAAGGTTATATTCATTTCTGGGGTTGAGGATGGCCTTATACCGTACCGAAAAGGAAATGGCCCGGTAGATTTAGAAGAAGAACGAAGGCTCTTCTATGTGGGGATGACAAGAGCCAAAGACGAGCTGTTTCTTCTTAACAAGAGAACGGGGTTTATTTACGGAAAAAAAACAACCCGCTCGCCCTCTCCATTTCTTTCTGATATTCCAGAGGCTTATATTCAGAAAATCTCGCTTCCTGACAGAGGAAAAAAACCGTATCGAAAACAACAGATGAAACTGTTTTAGACAGCGTTTTTTCCCGCACCAACATGGTATTTTCCCTTGAGTCCGTGATATATGCCAAACGAATGCTGGATTACCTAAAACCGATCCCCGTATTCGTCTAGGTATCGTTCGATATAATCCGTCACCTTTTGATTCGGCCTGTATATTCCAAAATGACCCTCACAGAGCACGTCAGCCTTCAAGGCGAGGAGTTTTTCCATTGACGTCTGCCAGAGCCCAATATCCGATCCGAATTCAGGCATGAACGGACCGTGAATATCCTGGCCAAACAGTATTCTCTTGCCAAATTTATCAATATAGACTGAAATTGAACCAGGAGTATGACCCGGTGTGTGAAGACATACAAGTTCGTGGTGTCCAAATGCAAGACACTCTTCTTCCTGCAAGAGCTTTTTATCTATTTCTAAAGGGGCAAAAGGCACACCATACCAACGTGCGGCAGTCGCCTTTCCATCCCCTCGTTCTACCACGCCTGCGTCACGATCATGCATAATAAGCCGTACCCCAAAACGCTTCTTAAATTCGTGAGCACCGCCTACATGATCGATATGGCAATGGGTAAGGATAATTATTGAAAGCCTTGCAGGGTCAAAACCAAAGTACCGAATGTTAGAAAGTATCATATTAACCCCAGGCCCGGCGCCCGCGTCAATCATGACAAGCTCTCCCAGGTCAAGAAGGTAAACCATACAGTCCCTGGAATCAGAGATATCTGCACTTCCGACAAGAAAAATCCCATCTTCAATCTGTTTGGGCTTCACTTCATGCCTCGTAAAGAGATATTACCACAACTTTGCATTCAGGTCGAGACCAGGGAGATCAACCGGAAAAATTTGGTTAGAGTTTTGTCTATTGCCTGCTTGCGGTCCCATCTGCCGATAAGCGCCATCAGCGGGCCGCCTATGGCTAATAAATAAACCGCCGACGGACATATACCTTGCCAAATGGATTCTCTGCATAGTTTTTGAGGCCCGCGTACATCCCTCAGATTTCTTTCCCCCATGATTGTTGACACACAATGTATCGCGGTGTAATATGGAGAAGAAAAGGAGGTGTGAATTATGAAAATTAAGTGGTATGGGCATGCTGCATTTAAAGTAACAACAGATAGCGGTGTATGCGTAATCATAGATCCTTATCAGTCGGGGGCGTTCGGTGGTGCTTTATCATATGGGAAGATTACCGATGCGGCAGATATTGTTCTTACAAGCCACGATCATGATGATCATAATTACAGAGGCGACATAAAAGGAGAGTACAAACATATTAATAAAGAGGGGGCTTACGAGGAAAATGGGGTTACCATAAAAGCCTTTCCCTGTTTCCATGATCCGTCCGAAGGCAAAGAAAGGGGTAAAAACCTTATATTTGTGATTGAAGCCGACGGGCTTCGGTTAGCGCATATGGGAGACCTGGGGCACATCCTTACTAAAGACATAGCAGAAAAGCTAGGAAGCATTGATGTTATTTTGCTACCGGTGGGTGGCTTCTATACAATCGATGCAGATGAAGCGGGAAAGGTCATGCGGGAGATCAATCCAAAGATTACAATCCCAATGCATTTTAAAACCCCAAAGTGCGATTTCCCTATTGCCGGGGTTGAGGCTTTTACATCGGAAAAAAAGAGTGTCAAAATGGTAAATGCCTATGAGATTGAAGTTACGAAGGAAAGCCTGCCAAAGGAGCCAGAGATCGTTGTTATGCAATATGCCCTCTAAGGTTTGTCCATGCTAAAGAAGCTTTTTTCAAGAGAAGAGATTGACAAGGCCGTGAAAAGGCTTGCATCACAGATTGAGACTGATTATGACGACGAGAAAATTGTTTTTATTTGCCTCCTGAAAGGGTCTTTTATGTTTACGTCTGACCTTATAAGGAAGATTCATAATCCTTCACGGGTTGATTTTCTCAGGGTGTCATCCTATGGGAGTGGAAAAGATACTAAAGGAAAGGTGACCATTACAAAAGATATCGAAGAAGGCATCGAAGGAGAAAATGTGATTATCGTAGAGGATATCATAGATTCGGGCCTAACGTTAACCCGTGTACGCGACATGTTGCAGGATAGAAAGCCAAAATCGCTCAAGATATGCGCTCTCCTTGATAAGAGGACAAGGAGAAAGATTGAAATTGAAGGAGATTATGTTGGATTTACGCTTGAGGATGGTTTTGTAGTTGGTTATGGGATAGATTTCGCAGAAATGTATAGGAATCTTCCGGACATTTTTGTAGTTGTAGGAGATTGATCAAAGCGTTGAGCCGTATCGGGCTTCCATGAATTTATTAGTCAGGCATTGGCAGCCATAAATGCTCCGTGCTGCAGGAAACGCCAAGGAAAATTGTGGCAAGAAGTTTCTCTAAAAATATAATCTATTGAAATAATTAGTATAATTGATCATGGCTGTAGATAGAATACAAACGATCACTGGCGTTTCACGTGAAACAGGTCTTTGCAAATACGATATGAGTTTATCATAAGATGTTTTCCATGATCGTTTTATCATAAGTATTGGGTTGGGAGGAAATTTGATGTTGAGGTTTTCAGGCATTACTTTTCAAAAACAGAGGAATGTTGGGAAAAAGTCGAAAGTATAATGTTTAATGGTCTGGACAGCAAATATTAATTGCTTTACACTTTGCGTGAATGAACTATCTGCATAAGACGAGAGAAGAGCTCGTAAATGAGCTCAAGGAAATGGAAATCAAAATCAACGCCCTCAAGGCATCTGAGAAAAGACACCGTAGTGTCGAGAAAGCCTTAAGAGAGAGCGAGGAGCGCTACCGTTCTCTGGTTAAACAATCATCAGATGGTGTATATATTTTCGACCCCAAAACAGCAAAGATACTGGAAGCCAATGACCAGTTTAAAAAAATGCTTGGATATTCAGAAGAGGAGATTCCGGGCTTATCACTCTATGACATCGTTATCAATCGTAAAAGCATCATAGATTCAGGCATTAAGAAGATCTTACGCGATGGAGTATACATTTACGGACTACGTCATTATCGTTGCAAAAACGGCTCCATGATAGATGTGGAAATAAGTGGAACCCTTATCCATTATGGTGAAGCCCGGGTAGTGATGGTTAACTTGAGGGATGTCACGGAGAGAAAGAAGTCAGAAAGGAAGCTTAAAATCCAGGCGACTCAGCTACGAGAACAAGCAGAGCTGCTTGATATAGCAGACGACGCAATTATTGTTCTTAACATGGACGATAGGATTGTCTTCTGGAACCATGGAGCAGAAGAGAGATACGGGTGGACCAAGGATGAGGCCTGCGGCAGAATTGGATACGAGCTTTTGAATACGGAGTTTCCTGAGCCATTAGGCAAAATAAAAGCAAAACTCAAAAGAGAGGGAAGATGGGAGGGCGAACTCGTTCAGAGAAAGAGGTCTGAAGAAAAGGTTGTGGTGGAAAGCCGCTGGGCTTTGCGACGTGATCATGAAAATAGACCAATTGCAATTATGGAAATTAATAACGACATTACTGAACGAAAACAGGCACAAATTGGACTACAGAAAGCCAAGGAAGACCTTGAGGCGCGAGTCGCAGCAAGAACAAGAGAACTACAAAGCGCAAATGAGCGTTTAATGATAGAACTGAGCAGAAGAAAGCGCATTGAAGACATGTTGCAGAAGGGCGCAGAAAGGTATAGGAATCTTTTCGTTAACTCGCCGTTGGGTATTTATCGGGTTAACGGTGATGGCCGAATCTTGATGGCAAATCCAACACTAATACGTATGTTGGGTTATTCATCGTTTGATGAGCTTACGGCAACAAGCCAAAAAAAGAGGGACTACGAACCATCTTATTTAAGAAGGAAGATAAAAGACCGGCTCGAGAGGGAAGGCAGAGTAAGGGGATTTGAGACAAAATGGCGTAAGAGTGACAAATCTATTATTTTTGTCAGAGAAAATGCGAAAGCAATCCGATCGTCTGACGGGGCCCTTCTATATTATGAAGGGACAGTAGAGGACATTACAGAACAGAAAAAGGCTGAAGAAAAAATCCAATCCTATCAGAAGCAGCTAAGATCGCTTGCTTCGGACTTATCTCTGGCCGAAGAGAGAGAAAGACGACGTATTGCTACAACACTTCACGACCATATAGGCCAAATCCTTGCCATCTCAAAGATTAAGCTGGGCGCCCTCCTTGAATCGGCAAATAATGATGTTTCTTTGGAACAATTGAAAGAGGTTCGCGAACACGTTGAACAAGCAATAAAATATACCCGTTCCCTCACTTTTGAGCTGAGTCCACCGATTTTGTATGATCTTGGCCTTGAGTCTGCGCTCGAGTGGTTAACTGAACAGCTCAAAGAGCAGCGGGGGATAAACTGCATATTTGAAGCGGATAGCTCTTTGAAACCCGTGAGTGATGAAATCAGAATTGTACTTTTCAGTGCTGTCCGGGAGTTGCTCATGAACGTTACGAAACATGCACAGGCCACAATAGCAAAGATTACAATGCGTCGTGTTAATGACAATATTACTATTCACGTGGCTGATAATGGAATTGGATTTACTGTATCAAAAATGAGCTTTTATCTTGATGAAAACAAAGGATTTGGACTTTTTAGCATCAGAGAGCGACTTCGCCACCTTGGTGGGCAAATGGACGTTAGGTCTGGTCGGGGAAGAGGGACAAGGGTGATACTGACTGCGCCTGTTACAGCAGTAGATGATAAGGGGGGGAGAAAAATAAATGAGAGCTAAGATTATCTTGGCAGACGACCACAAAATTATAAGGGAGGGGCTGCGTTCGCTTCTTGAAAAGCAGCCGGATATGGAAGTTATTGCTGAGGCACAAGATGGACTTACAGCGGTAAGTCTGGTTCAAAAACTGCATCCAAACGTGGTAATTATGGATATAGGTATGCCTGAGATGAACGGCATAGATGCAACAACAAAAATAACAACTGATTATAAGGATGTACAGGTAATTGCACTCTCTATGCATTCTGACAGGAGATTTGTTATGCAGATGCTCAAGGCTGGTGCAGCAGGATATCTCTTAAAAGACAGCGCATTTGAGGAGCTAGTAACCGCAATTCATACCGTTATACAAAGGCAACATTACCTGAGTCAAAAAATTACTGACGTTGTGGTGAAGGAATATTTACAGAACCTGCCGAAGAATGAATCAAACGTATTTACAATTCTAACGTCAAGGGAACGAGAGGTGTTGCAGCTCATTGCAGAAGGTAAAAGCACAAAGCAAATTGCCGCTGTCCTGAACGTAAGTGTAAAAACTATTGAGACACATCGCCAGCAGGTCATGGAGAAACTGAACATACATAGTGTTGCAGAGCTCACAAAGTACGCTATCCGTGAAGGTATAACGTCCCTAGAGCCCTAAACCAAATAAATAGTAATTTCGTATTTTCCTTTCGCAAAATCATACATTTCGAAGATTAATTTCCGGTTTTACCCGATTGATCCCCATGGATCTTTCAGTTAGTCTCCTGTTATTAAAGATATATGGAGGTCATACCGATGTTTGAGTCGATGGGAGGGCTGAATCTTAATTGGAATTTTGCTGTTGCTTTTTTTAGTATAATACTTATAGACCTTATCCTGGCCGGGGATAATGCGGTTGTCATTGCAATGGCTGTCCGGTCCCTCTCTCCAAGAAAACGGAAGCAGGGCATTATTGCGGGTGCAGCCTTTGCGGTTGTACTGAGAATTGCCCTCACCTTTTTTGCAGCAAAGCTACTTACGATCGGCGGAATAAAGTTTTTTGGAGGTCTTCTCATAACGTGGATTGCGATAAAGCTCTTTATGGATGGAGCGCCGCAAGACAAGTTTCAAAAACTGGCAACGACCCTGAGACAGGCAATTATTACCATTGTTATCGCCGACCTCGTAATGAGCACAGATAACATCCTTGCGGTTGCAGGTGCTTCCCACGGCAACCTATTCCTCCTTATTTTTGGTCTCGGTCTAAGCATACCGTTCGTAGTTTTCACCAGCAGCCTTCTTTCCAATCTTATGGATAAATATCCATTCATTATTTATATCGGTGCTGGAATCTTGGGGAGAGTGGCTGGGGATATGATGCTTACAGATCCTTATATTCAAAGACTCCTGCATACCAACCAATTTGTGGAATATCTTACACAGGCAGCTTTTGCTGTTGGTGTGATTCTCGTAGGGAAATTATTATTGAAACTGAGGGCGCAGAAAGTCGACAGGATGCGTGCTTTTGATGAAGGTGATGAGTTGCTCGGCGTCTTCTCAAGGTAAAACCGAATATACATTCTCAATTTACGACAGGGCTAAGCAATCCCAAGAAATTATAGCAAGAAATATAGTAGATTTGTCGGCACTTAATGGTTTACTATAAGCAATATTCGAGGGAATAATATCGCTAAAGGGCTTTGAAAGGAGTATCTATGAATAACATAGATCTTGGTCATAAAGTAGCTATCGGAGAAGATTCTGTTCTTGTTGTCATTGATGTGCAGGACCGACTTCTACCGGTAATCAGAGGTAATAAAGCCGTGCTACAAAATGTTCTCCGTCTTATAAAATTTTCCAAGATAGTTGATATTCCAATTGTAATTACAGAACAGGAAAAGCTTGGCCCAACGTTTTCGGAGATCATGGCCGAGGCAGTGGGTGTAAACCCCATCGGAAAAGTACATTTTAACTGTTTTATGTCCGCCGAATTTAGAAATACTATCAAACAACTCGAAAGAAAAACCTTAATCCTCACCGGGGCTGAAGCACATATCTGTGTAATGCAAACGGCTTTGCACGCGCTTCCATCATTTAGGGCACACGTTGTGGAAGATGCCGTAGGGTCTCGCACAACAGAAAACCGGAATATTGCAATTGCACGGATGCGACAAGGAGGGGCCATCATAACAAGCACAGAGATGTTTATCTATGAAATCCTTCAGAGGGCTGGTACCGACAAATTTAAGGCGGCGCTACAGCTCGTAAAATAGCTATAACAAAAACCTCAAACTACACGAATTCTTTTTATAAGAATAGGTTTGAAAGATAGCAAAATAGTGTGTTTCACGTGAAACATGCACTAACAGTTTTTCTTGCCTTTGCATAAAATGACCATCGCATTAATTTTGTTATTTCCTTACGCTATAAAGAAAAGAGCCTTAATAAGGGTAAGGTGACCGTCATTTAACCACAAGAATGTCATTGTGGCTTCAAACACAAAACCTTTCAGTTGTCATCGAATTGTTGATTTTTTATCAGCTTTCAGCTTTTTTTCTAGGAGGAGTCAAACAAAACGAATGGCTATCGTAAGATATTGAGATTTCCCCATGATGGCTTCTTTGACATTTGCCAAATCCATAAAATTGAGCCAATATTGACCATCACCGCCTTATTTCTTGGTTGAAGGGGTTTTTGGCCCAGAAGGTTTTATGGCAGATGAACTTTGACTTGCTGCAGCTTCTTGGGGCTTGAGGTAGACCAGGTCAGTAACAGAAAAATTAGACCCTTTTTTTATTCTTGCCCAGCTAGCATCAACACCAAACAATTCTACAACCTCAAGATCACCCTTGTAGTTACCCTTTGTCTTGCCAAGAGGCATGTTTGTCTTCGGATCTATAACTTCCTCCCCGGGTGAGTAAACCTCAATAGTACCGCCTTTTTCAAGACCCGATAGTCGACCAGCGTTTATGTAAACCTTGTCTTTCTCAATCGAGGCTATACGTGCGTGCCAATCAAGAGAAAGAATCCCTTTAAGGAGATCATCAGCAATAATTTCTATTGATAAATCTACGGCTTTTATTTTTGCCTTTTCAGAACTCAGATCGCCCTTTTCTCTAGAAAGGAAAACCGGATTCCGGCCAGATAACTGCTTCATGGTGATCCCGGTATCGGTGTTGTAAAGATCAATAGCTATCTTTGATACCGCAAAAGAAGTTTCGCGATCATCTTTACCTTCTATCTTTGATGTGCTCGTAAAAACATCAGCAAGTGTACCCTTGAGGACCGCCTGAATACCATATGTTTCATTCAATGTCTTTAAATTCTGTCTATCTGTAAGATTTCCTTTCAGGTTTACCGAATTAGGATCGATACAAATTATTGTGCCGCTATTCTCGAGCCTTGAAATGAGTCTTTTGGTTGCCAGCTCTCCCAGCTGCTCGTCCTTGTAGTTTGTTTGGTCTACCACGGGAAGGACAATGACGCGTCGTTTCATCTTTGGCGACGGATAATTGAATGTAATCAATGGTATTGGAGATATGTAGCCCATACCAGGAGGTAAATACGCCATCTGCGAAGGATAAGCCATTTGAGGGGGAAGGCCTTTCTTCTTCATCTCTTCTTCGATCTTTGCAAGTCTTGTCTCAAGCTCTTTTTGATCCTTTGATTTGCCTCTTGTTAACAAATTCTCGCCCCATCCCGGAGAGTACTGGTCTTTCCTTATCCACATATATTCGGGTTCATAAGGGGTAAACTGCCACCTTTTGTTTCTTGCATAAATGTACTCAACCCCATCAAGGACCTTAATATCGCCAGGCTTGGGCGCTTCTTCTCCAACTTGTGTTGTTTTTTGCGATTGCCCTTTTTTTGTCTCTGAGTTTGTTGCGCCGGTACTTTCATCTTTTTTCTTGGCAAAAGGATTTGTACTGCACGACACGAGAGATAAAGCAATGAGTAGTACGATTAATTTTTTCATATCTGATTATAATGTAATTGATCGGGAAAAGTCAAACCACGTCTGGACCAGCAAAAAATGATAATGATAGATATGGTGGAGGTGGCGGGAATCGAACCCGCGACCCCCTCGTTGCGAACGAGATGCTCTCCCGCTGAGCTACACCCCCAACCCACATAATATTATGGTAAGATGCTTTCAATAGCAAGCACTTTGTTAAAAACAGAATATCCACTGGGAAATCAAAAGACTTGAACCTTCAGTAAACTTCTATTGCAAATGCCGAACGGTGTTGCTTTTCGTGTACATCACCTGCAAAGCACACCAAGTGTGATTAAAGAGGCTTAGCGACACTTAAGAGATCTTTGATCGTTTGCTTAAGCTCTTTAGTGTCAGCAGACTTTACGACGTATCCGTCTGAGGCCCAGCTCGAAAAATCCTGCTTGAATTCTCCATAGGCAGAGCACAGGATAACGGGCAGATTTTTGTTCGTATTCTTGATCTCGTTGAGAGCTTCTATGCCATTCATTCCTGGCATTTTAATATCAAGAATGACAAGATCAAAAACAGCTTGTTTGATTTTATCAAGCGCTTCAAGCCCGTTCGAGGCCACATCAACCGAATATCCCTCTTCTTCGAGTTCTTCTTTAAAAAGGAATCGAATGTTTTCCTCGTCGTCTACCACTAATAATCTTGCCTTCTTCATATAATCTCCTCTCGAATTATATTATTTTTCATTGGAAGATGCACAATAAATGTTGCTCCTTTGCCCATAAGGTTATTGATCTGGATGTGGCCGCCATGATTAAGAATTATCTTATTCGAAATGGCAAGCCCTAAACCGGTCCCCCCCTCTTTGGTGGTAAAAAAAGGATTAAAAATATTGTCTATAATAGTGGGATCAATGCCTCCCCCCGTATCGCTTATGCTAATTGAGGCAAAAGGGCGGTCATTGATTGATTTGTGCCCAGTTTGGATAGTTATTTTCCCGTCGCCCTTCATTGCGTCATGAGCGTTCATTAGAATGTTGATGAGGACTTGTTTTATTTGTTGGTCATCGCAAGGAACCAAGGAGACATTATTGTCATATTCTTTTATTATCTCAATTTTCTCCCAAGCGCTGTCTGAAGTAAAAAGATAGACGAGTTCATCGATAAAATCAGTAAGCTTGCTCTCTCTGATAACCATAGGACTTTCTTTAACATAATTAAGGACTTCGTTAAGAATGGCCTCAAGCCTAGCCACCTCTTTTATTATAATTTCTATATATCTGTTTTCTGTATGGCCAAGACGAGCTTTCTTTGCAAGTCGTTTTGTAAAGCCCCCAATGATTACGAGGGGGTTCTTAATTTCGTGCGCTATGTTTGCCGTCATTTCCCCAAGGTTTCGAAATGTCTCCTGTTCAAGGAGCCTCTTTTGAGCATTATGCAGTTCCTTTACCATATCCTTAAGTTTTATTGTGAGAAGCGTGTTTTCGAGGCCATTTGAGATATAGTTTGCTATCGTCTCTATAAGATAACGGCCATTTTCCTCAACAGCAGGACCGGAAAGTGTCTGTGGTCCCCCTATGGTTACCGTTCCGAGAAAGCGACCCGTTGAGGTGAGTGGGGCAGTCAAGAGTGAATTGATTACGGCATTGTTGTGCCATTCAGCGGCTAAATCCCTCAGGGACAATATTTCCTTCCGTTTCTTGACCTCCTCTTCAAGTTTCTTGACCTCCTCTTCTGATTCACTTTCAATCACGCCATAAGTAAACCGCTGTGTATCGAGCTTAAGAAACGAATGAGAAAGCCTTATTGTAACAAAAGAGGCATTCAAGGCTTTAGCAATTATAAATGCGATGTTGTTGAGGATATCCTGAGGAATTGCATTGGAAGACAAAATCTTTCCCAGTTCAGATAAAGTTGCAAGTTCGCTTATGCGTTTTTTGGATGAAATAATTAATTGGTTTGAGCGAAGAATCCCCCCAATCTCTCGTGCAACCATAGAGAGAAAGGCCTTATCAGAATTGTTTAGACGCTCCTTGCTCGACGAACAAATGAAGAAGACCCCGTAAAGATAGCTATCATCGCTTAAAGGAAGAAAAGAAAAGGCCTTATATTTTTTGATAAATTTCTCAAGGTCAGGGTAAAAGAGGCATCCAAGTCGAGGAGGAAGATCTTTAAAGGTAAAGCTCTCGGGCAGCCTCTTTTGGGCAACGCTCCCGACAATTCCTTCGCCAATATGAGAACGGTATTCACTTAAAAGGTGAAAAAGAGAACTTTTGTCATTCTTGTATCGGCAGGTTAACTTTTTGTCAGTGTCAAGGGTGTAGACTATCGCTTCATCAAAGGACGTTTCTTGTGAGACTATATTGAGAATTGCCTTAATCCTTGAGGCCATTTCAAGGTTTGAGTGTGATACAGCGATAATATTGCCAAGAATATCAAGCTGATTCATGCTTCTCAATTGCTTTTTTATAAAGATCGATATATTCTATGGCCGACCTTTCCCAAGAAAAATCAGCCGCCATACACTGCCGTGCAAGTCTTGCCCAATCCTGTTTTTTACGATATATTTTTAAAGCCCTTCCAATAGCATCGAGTAGGCTTGCCTTGGAATAATCATAAAACTTAAAACCAGTTCCTTCTGCTGGATTGTCCGTAAAGTCCGTGATCGTATCCTCAAGACCGCCTACACCGCGAACAACGGGAACAGTTCCATATCTCAGACTATAAAGCTGGTTGAGACCGCAAGGTTCATAGCGCGAAGGCATAAGATACATGTCGGCCCCGGCTTCAATAAGATGAGCAAGGGCATTGTCATACGCTATTTTAATAGCGAATGATTTTGGGAATTTTTTCGCTTGGCCAGAAAAGAGATCGTGGTACTTTCTGTCCCCTGTTCCTAAAACTATATATTGTAAGCCTCCATCAAGGGAAAGCACCTCACCAAGAGATGCGCCCAGCAAATCAAATCCTTTTTGATCTGCCAGGCGCGATATTGTCGCCAGGAGCGGTATGTCCCGATTTATGGGCAAATCAAAAATCTTTTGAAGAGCGCTCTTGCACACTAATTTATTACTCATATTATCAGCGCTATACTGGACAGGTAGGAGCGGGTCCTTTTCCGGATTCCACTCTTCGTAATCTATGCCGTTAACAATACCATAGAGATCAGCTTTTCTTGTCCGAAGTATCCCATCGAGGCCATGACCGAACTCTGGCGTTTGTATCTCCTTGCTGTAATGCTTACTGACCGTGTTCAAAACATCTGAGAAGACAATTCCAGCCTTCAGGAAATTGATCTTGCCAAAGAACTCTATATAATCAGGCGTGAAGAATTCCCACCCCACATTTAGGAGGTGCATATCGTGATGCCAGAACAGACCCTGATATCCAAGATTGTGTATGGTAAGAAGCGTGGCAATATTTTTAAAAAAGGGATCATTTTTGTATGATGTTTTTAGAAAGAAAGGGACCAAGGCTGTTTCCCAATCGTTACAATGGAGAACATCTGGAACAAAACCGGTTACTTTTATCGCCTCTAGGATGCTTTTGGAGAAGAATATAAAGCGTTCAGCATTATCAAGGTAGTCACCATCGGGAGTACTGAAGAGATAGTCTCTATAGTAATAATCATCCTTTTCCACAAGATATGCAGTAACTCCATTATACTGACTTTCAACAATTTCCGCTTCAACAAATGCCTGCGATACTTGGCAAGAAATTTTTTGATTCCCGTAGCGCATAGGAAAAGCACGTTCGTCGATGCCCTTGTATTTTGGTAAAATAACACGTATGTCTATTCCAAGATTTTTCATTACCTTTGGCAGGGTACCGGTAACATCGGCAAGCCCCCCGGTTTTCACAAAGGGATAAAGCTCAGGAGATGCGATTAGCACCTTCATGGAACCTCCTATATGTCCGCTTCTTTCAAATATACCGTTGCTTCTTCGGGTGGAGTGGGGTTAATGTAAAAGCCAGTTCCCCACTCAAAACCAGCCATTTTGGTGAGCCGGGGAATGATCTCAATGTGCCAATGATAGTATGGCATGTCGCCATTACCAAGAGGTGTGGTGTGAATCATAAAATTATACGGCGGTGAGTTCAATACCTTATCTTGCTTCTTCAAGATTGTGGAAAGAGCATCTGCTGCATCATAGTAGTTATCATCATCCTTCTGTAATGCAAAATATGGTTCATGATTTTTAGGCAAAACCCACGTTTCGAAAGGAAACCTTGATGCATAGGGCGAGAGCGCAATAAATCTTGAATTCTCGTATATTACTCGAACGTTGTCTTCCTTCTCCTGGGCGATGATGTCGCAAAAGATGCACCTGTCTTTAAATCTATAGTAATTCATGCTGCCGCTGATTTCTTCAGAAATTCTTTTGGGAATAATAGGAAGGGAAATGAGCTGGGAATGGGAATGATCAAGCGAAGCCCCGGCAATAGCGCCGTGATTCTTAAATACAATGGTGAACCGGAAGCGTTTATCCTTCGCGAGGTCAAGCACTCTCTCCTTGAACGCAATAAATAAATTCTGAATGCCCCGGACATCCATATTGGAGAGAGTTTCGCCATGTACTGGAGTATCAACCACCACTTCGTGGGCACCAATGCCATTCATCCTGTCATAAAGCCCAACGCCTTCCTTGTCTAGAGATCCTTCAATGCGCAAAGCGGGGAACTTATTCGGTATGACCCTCAAAAGCCAGTCAGGGCTGTTTGGTGGTGAATTAGTTGGCCGAATTGCGTAGACCTCCGCTGGCGTCATGTGCTCATTGCCCGAGCAAAGAGGGCACATTGCTGCTTTCGGTGGTGGTGGCTCTTCGATAAGAAAGACAGGGCGCTTGCCCCGCTCTGTTGATATAATTACCCATCTATCAATAATGGGATCCTTTCTCAATTCAGGCATACATCACTCCAGATCTTTTGTTTTTTGACATGCCAAGAAACACGTGATAAGAAATACCGCAAATGATACCGATACGGGATAATATTGCAACACGCACTTTTCCAATTATAACAGCGAGCATAATCTTTGTAAACATATTAATATTTCTTTGGATGAGATTTACCCTCACAAGCATGGAAGGTCAATTTGTATACAAATATTACGGACTAGTGCCAAGGGAATTTATAACCTCACTATCTTCCAGGCTGGATCTTGTGCCATACAATGTGATGACGGTCTTTTCCTCTATGTTCCTCCATGGTGGTTTTTTCCATATTGGCGGAAATATGCTGTACCTTTGGATTTTTGGTAACAATATTGAAGATGCCATGGGGCATGGGAGATTTATTTTCTTTTATCTTCTGGCCGGTATTGTTGCTGCCTTTGCGCAACTTTTGTATGATCCTGCTTCCAACATTCCCATGATAGGGGCGAGCGGAGCTGTATCCGGGGTTTTGGGGGCATATCTGGTGCTCTATCCCTATGCCCGGATCAAAACATTGCTCTTTATTATTATCTTCATCAAAGTCGTGGAGCTGCCAGCCGTTGTACTCCTTACCATATGGTTTTTCATGCAGGTGTTATATTCGAGCCTAGAAGGAGTTGCTTGGTATGCCCATATCGGTGGTTTTATCTTTGGTCTAGTCATGATAAAACTCTTCAGCAGAAAGCCTCTTTCAAAGGGTTCTAAGATGAGAGGTTAAAAAAGGAAATCACTTTGCAGAAAAAGCTATTACGGGTATTACTCATAAATCCGTGGATCTATGATTTTGCTGCATATAGCTTTTGGTCCAGTCCTCTTGGGCTTCTTTACGTAGGAAGTATACTGCGACAGAATCACATGGAGGTCAGACTTGTTGATTGTATGCAAGTTGTGGAGGGAAAACGAAAGGCAGATGGAAGGGCGCCATTTGTAAAGGAAAAAGTGGTGAATCCTCCAGCGCTGAAACAGGTTCGTAAGCGTTTCAAAAGATATGGCATATCCAGCGATACATTTATTCGCATGCTTTCGGAAATTGAAAAACCCGACCTTATCCTTATTACCTCCATCATGACATACTGGTATCTTGGTGTGAAAGAGGCTTTGGGTGTGGCGAGAAACGTTTTTCCATCATCAAAAATAGTAGTTGGCGGAATATATCCTTCTCTATGCTTTGAGCACGCCGAACGTGCTTTGCATGAAGCAGACCTTATTGTTAAGAACAGCCAGATTGAGAGGTTTTATGGTTTTGTTGAACAGACATTTAATAAAATACTGACTTACAAGCCTTCTCCCTATGACCTTGATCATATCCCATACCCATGTTACGATCTTTATGGCACCATCCCATTTATTGCTTTACTTACATCGTTTGGATGCATGTACCGATGTACATACTGCGCTACACCCTATATGCATCCCAACATTATAAGAAGAAAGCCCGAGAGTGTTCTTGAGGAAATCAAGCACTGGCACGAGCTGGGGGTCGATAGGTATGTGCTTTATGACGACAACTTTCTTTACCGAAGCGAGCTCTATGCAAGACCGCTCCTTGAGAAGATTTCTAAGCTTCCCTTTCCGATTGACATCTATAATCCTAATGCCTTGAACGGAGCCCTTATTGACGATGAGTCGGCCCTGCTCTTGCGGAGCGCCCATTTCAGAGAGATAAGGATAGGGCTTGAAACCACTAATCCCTCATTACAGCAGTCAACAGGGGGTAAGGTGAGTTTGCGGAGCTTTGAAAGAGCTATCGCCGCCCTTCTAAAAGCAGGCTTCAAAAAAAATGAAATTACTGCATATATCCTTGCTGGGTTGCCAAATCAGAAGTGGGAAGAGGTGAAACACTCCATTGATTATGTTCTCAACAGCGGCATTCAGCCCTACATAGCCGAGTACACACCCATACCCCATACCAGTCTTTTTGATGAATTTGAGCACCATGCACGTTTTCCAATTTCTGAGGACCCCGTCTATCAAAATAATGCGCTTTTTCCCTTCGCATGGGCAGGGTTCACCGAAAAGAATCTTGAACATTTGAAATTGTACGCCAGAGGCAAAAAAAGTTGTCCTGAACAACTTGGCCAATAATTTGATGGGGGGTAAAATGGTTGTGGCAATTTTGCTACATAGCGCGGACTATATGATGAAATTTTGTCCTTAAAAATGCCTTCTGAGGATTGCTCAGGATTGACAAAATTACACCATCACGGCCATTTATATTCATTACCCCAAAAAAATCGTCCTACGCGCAAATTTGCGATTTTTTGATGTCTCGAAGGCTCCAATTTATACGGACACATTCTGATGACTAGGAAGGTTTGACAAGTGAATGGTAAATCTCTTACTATTAAGCACGCGAGAGTGGCGGAACTGGCAGACGCACTGGACTTAGGATTGTAAAAGGCCATTTTTTGGCCAATAAGCTTCTGGCCTGGATTTCAGTCTAACTTATTAATTTAAAACACGAAACATCCTTTCTATTGCTTCCCATATTTTCTATTGTTTTCGGTGTTTTTAGACCCCTTCTGCTACAATTTTGCTACAGTTGATTCCTGCATAAGAGCATGACATTAATAGGTAAATGGCGTAGACAACAACAAATTACTCCATCTACAACTGCAAATCGGGCAAG
>JAEAME010000369.1_pt1 | contig 48111 bp, 46 predicted proteins | sample 8958731 | NCBI WGS metagenome assembly JAEAME01 (sample SAMN16933194, study PRJNA681113) | bioreactor sludge metagenome | isolation source: anerobic bioreactor sludge (Control) | place: India:Bengaluru | collected 2018-10-24
GCTGTTTGTGATCAAATGAGTATAGGGAATGCCCAATTAAAGAATGTTGTATTTCTTGTTTTTCCTGACGATCAACTCTCATTCCCCCAAATTGGTTATAAGATGTCAGGAATTCTGGGTTACCCGGTAATGGAAGCCTTTGGAGAGATACAGATTACCCGGGAAGGTACTATGATAATCCCTGAAGAATATTCGGCATTTCCAGGGCCTTCCAATATGGCAATGGACGGATTGACCCCTTTAATCTGCCTGGAAGGGAATCCATATACGTTTGACACAGGTGCCGATCACACCATGTTTTATGCCGCGTATTATCAAGACCACAGGGAAGAAATCTATAAAACAGAAAAAATACAATTTGGCGGAGCTGGTGGAATACGCGAATTTGACGGCTTTGTAATAGATAAAACCTTTAACATATCGGGTAAAGAAATCACGGTAGAAGGAATTCACCTGATTAAGGAGAAGATCAAAGAATCAGAAACCGTTTACGGGAATATTGGGCAGGATGTCATGGGACAATTCAGTAAAATGATCCTGAATTTTGACCAAATGTTTATCTTTTTTGAATAGTGGCGGGCGCCAAATGGAGTTTGACTGCGCCAGAAAAAAACGCCAAAGAATAACAGGCTGACAATCAAATCCTTGCTCTCTGCCTTCAAATCTTGGCGCAGTCAAACTCCATTTCGGGCGCACCAAAAGGGGGTCTGTGGCGCACTTATGCGAGTCTGTGGCGCAGTCAAACTCCATTTGACCCCTAAATGAATAAGCCGTTCAGCTTGGATGCTCGAACGGCTTAAATATTCATTATGAGTTGCAAAGATACGCCTGTTTTTTGATAAAACAAATTTTTACGAAAAAGTTTATGAACAGTTTGTACACATGTGGATGATCCGGATTAAAACTCGATTCCTTTTCTGGCTTCTGTGCCTTTTGAGTAATAGTGTTTGATTTCTTTCATTTCTGTAACAAGATCAGCACGGGCTATTAATTCCCGTGAGGCATACCTTCCTGTTATAATCAATTCATTTTGAGGTTTTAACGAATTGACAACATGCATAAACTCTTCCAGGGTAAACAACTTGTAATAGAGAGCTATGCAAGCTTCATCCAGAACGATCAGATTGTACGTTGCGGATTCTATGACAGCAGCGACTTCCTGCAATCCGTCACGGGCGGCCTGAATATCGGGTTCGGTAGGGGCTTTGACAATGAAACATTCCAATCCATACTGTTTTACAACTATGGACGGAATGTTTTTTAAAACGTTCAATTCCGAATAAGGCCTGCCTTTTACGAACTGTGCGAAAAAAACCTTATAACCGGCACCGGCGGCTCGAATGGCCATACCAATGGCCGCAGTGGTTTTTCCTTTTCCGTTACCGGTATAAATGTGAATCATTCCAATGTTTTTTGCATCCAGATGATATCATAAGGAGTCCCTTTTTTTGTAATAATCTTCTGGAACCTTCCACATTCAACAAATCCGTTTTTCTTGTGAAAATCAATGCTCTCGGTGTTTTCAGAAGAAATGTTGGCCAGAATGGTTTTGATGCCGACTTTCAGGGCTTCCTCTTCAAGCTTTTTCAGCGCCATTGTCCCCAGCCCCTTGCCGGTATGATCCTTATTGATAAAATAGGAGATTTCGGCACATTGTTTAAAAGTTGGGAAGGGATTGTATGCGTGTAACAGGCAAAACCCAACAATCTCTTCATTCTCCTTGATCACGTATGCCGGGTAACATTTGGTCATGTCCAGGAACTTTTCGTAATACTCATAAGGTAAAACATCATCCGGATAGGCGGCAAGACTATTGTCCACGTAATAGTTATAGATGTCCATTACGGCTTGTCGGTGATCGACAGACATTGTTTCAAAGGTAACTTTCATAGATCAGTGTTTTAAGCTAATGCAATATAATAAAAAAAAGAATAACTGATCACCTAAAATCCCATGGTGCGACCGGATCCGGGTCAAGCCAGAGCCCCAAGTGCTGTTCTTTGGCCCGGATTTCCAGTTCTGCATATAAGGGTGAGTCATCATACTCTTTGTAATGCCAGGCCAATCCCAGGCGAAGCATCTCTGCTGATATGTCTTTGATTTTCCTGGTCTTAACCGTAACAATATAACGACCCCATCCGTCCCGAGAATGAACAGTAACAGTCACTTTTTTGCCGTGGATCATCTCTTTCAGTTTATCCGTAGAGACGCTGCTAAAGGCCTGTTTACGTTCCGGGGCGTCAATGCCATAGATACGAAAACGTATTTGCAGGTCGTCCCGGTTCAGGGCAGTAAAAGTGTCTCCGTCACTGATAGAAATAACTTTTACCTTAAATGTCTGTGCCTGTAAGGATATTACAGAACAGATCAGCAACAATAGGAACAGTGTTTTTTTCATTTACCGGCAGGTCCCTGGTATTCTGATTTACCAAAACCCAGGATCGGAAGAAATATCCAAGGCAGAAGTATCAGCCCTATCGTAAAATCGGCCTTTTTGCCGAAACTTTTTGCCAGCAGATTCAGGCCCCATATCAGGAAAACGATGTTGACAACAGGAACCAACAGAAGTAACAGCCACCACCAGGGTTTCCCAATGATCTTAAGACCAACCAGGTAGTCATAGACAGGGATAAGGCATGCCCACCCGGGTTTTCCTGCTTTTGTAAATACATACCAAGCAGCAACTATTTGTATAACAGATACATAAATACCAAATGTTGCCCACATGACAATAAATGGCAAAACAAACAGGAATTCGCCGTTGGCGAAATCACAAGTTTCCAGGTTTTCAAAAAAACATTCCATAACGTTATTTTTTTAAGGTTAATATTTTAATGTGGCTCGAAAAGGTCCCGTTTTTAAGGCATCCCTGACGGCTTCTTCGGTAGTCAGGAAAGTCATGTTGAACCGGGAGACTGCTTTCCGGTTGGTATAATAATTTTTTATGCAAAGGATCTTCATATTATTGACGGAAAGTGAAGTGGGAAGACCCAGAGAACGAAACACATTTCCGGCATAACCCAATGCCATCAACAAAGGCCGTGTAAGGGGAACCATCAGGGGTTTTTTACCTGTCAGGCGGGCAACAATACTAAAAAATTCCCGGTAAGTCAGGTTTTCGTTCACCATCAGGTATTTTTCACCGGGGCGGCCTTCTTCCAATGCATTGACCACGCCCCGGCCAACGTCGGCGGCATGTACGAAATTTTTCCCTCCGGGGGGATAAAAGACAATTTTCCGGTTAAGTGCCATCCGGAGGATCCGTCCGGAACTCGGTTTGTAATCATAAGGGCCTATCATGAATGAAGGGCTGACTGTAACCACATTGATGCCGTTGCGGGCTGCAGCATCTACCATTTCCTGCACACGGATTTTGCTCTGGGCGTAAAGGCAATGGGTGAAAGGGGCTGCAGGCGGGTGCTCTTCACTGCCGGGCTCCACGGAGGTCCCGTATCCGAATGTGTTTGCTGTACCAATATAAACGAGTTTTTGTATGTTCATGGCACGGCATACTTCCAGGATGTTTTTTGTACCTTGCAGGTTGACGGGCTCATAATCCTGAAGTTTCAGGTGTTTCTGGGATGTATCGGCTGCCGTATGGACGGCCAGGGAACAATCCTGCATCCCTTTTTCCAGAGAATTCCGGTCCCTGACATCGCCAAGAACCAATTCCAGATGGGGATGTGTGTAATCAATGAACCTTTTTTTGTCACGCACAAGGGCTTTCACGGCATAGTTTCTCCTGAGCAGTTCCAATACCAGGTTGGTGCCCAAAAGTCCGTTTGCTCCGGTGACAAATACGGTTTTCATACTGGCGTGTTGTCTGTGGTGTTGATCTCTCTTCTGACGGCACGACTAAGTAATGGTAAACGTATATAAATGGGAACCAGTTTCAGGATCAACCAGTTCAGCCCGTTGACCAGGCTCAGCATGATCATGGTGTCCCTTTTAAATAATTGCCGTACGGAGATGGCGGCTACCTTTTGGGGACTCATAATGCCCCAATGGCTGAAGAATCCCTGTTTTTCAATACGCCTTGTCACTTCGGCATTCGTTTTCATGGGGCCGGGGTTGACTACGCTGACAAACAGGTTGGTATTCTTGTATTCCTGGTAAAGACTGCGGGAAAAATAATGCACAAAAACCTTGGAGGCCGGATACACTGTCTTGTATCCTATGGGACTGAAAGCGGCCATACTGGAAACGTTCAGGATGTATGATTTTTCCTGTTTCAGCAGATTAGGAACCAGCAGGCGGGTCAGCAGTGTGGGGGCCATTACGTTAAGCTGAATGATCCTGTCCAAATAATCTAAAGTTGCTTTTTCAAACTTAACTGTGCCGCCGGTTCCTGCGTTGTTGATCAATAAAAAGACTTCGAATTTTTCGTTGATTTTTTCTGCCAGGTCCAGGATCTGCTGTTTTTGTGTCAGATCACATTCATAACAACAAGATGAGACTTGATACTGTTCCCGGATTTCCTGGCACAAAAGGGAAAGACCGTTTTCCGGCAAATCCACCAGGATGGTGTTCATATGCCGTTTTGACAATTCCAATGCAAAAGCCCGCCCCAGACCGTGGGCTGCTCCCGTAACTACGCAATAGCCATTTGTCGGCACGGATTTCATAAGGTGCAATATACAAAAAAAAGTAACAAATTTCCTATATTTGTATATTATGGGACATATAGACACAGTAAACGCTAAATGGCTGGAAGACATGATCTTTCAAGCCGGTATCAATGGTCACCAGGTATTAATGGATGCGGATTCCTCGTTTGGTGGACAGGATAAAGGCCCCCGGCCAAAACCATTTATGCTGGCGGCTTTGGCCGGTTGTACGGCTATGGATGTGATTTCCATTCTTAAAAAAATGCGGGTGGTTCCCAAATATTTTAATGTCAGGGTGGAAGGTGAATTAACGGAAGAGCATCCCGTTCATTACAAAAAGATCCACGTGACTTACGAGTTTGTGGGGGATAATTTGCCTATGGATAAATTAAAACGGGCGGTTGAATTATCCGAAAACAATTATTGCGGGGTGGCTCACGTTTATAAACAGGTTATGGAAGTGACCTCGGAGGTCACGAACAAATCAGACGAGTAAAACACCCAGGATCAGTAAAGTAAATATATGGGCGACGATCAGAATGGCCAGGGATTTGTATTTCAGGTAATAGAATCCGAAAACAATCCCTATCAGGAACGGTATCAACATATTGATCCAGCTGCCATACGTGTAATGTAATGCGGCATACAAAACAGCACCTATCAACACTGCAGCCCATTGTTTATTCAAAAGCGAATGAAGGCGCGGCAACATGTATCCTCTAAAAATGGATTCTTCTACAATTCCGGCGCTAATAGAAGTAATTATCAGGAGAAGAGGCCTTTCGTGCTGGTAAGCTGTCATCTCGGCCTGAACATGTGTATCGGCAAGAGACATTTGCATAAGTGAAAAAAGATAGGGAATGTAGTTGACGACAAAAAAAATCACCATTAAAACGGACACGCCCCAAATAAAGAACCAGAAAGGGTATTTGTTTTCTTTTAACAGAAAGAAGGGTTTTTTTTCAATGTAATGAACATATAGCCAGATCAAGAGCAACCAGAACCATAACAGTCCCCTGGAGACATATCCCCAGGGCAGGTAGTCGGGAATACTCAGGGAGGCAACGGAATAGAGGATCAGTTTAAGGGTGACAGTCAGAATGATCCCTACTATAAAAGGAGCTTTAAACTCGTTTTCTGCCAGATACTTTTGTAATATCATAGTTGCTGAATGAAATTCAGAAGACTAAAATACAAAATTTTAAATTGGCAGTAAAATTTCTCTCCCGGCAGGTCCCCATTTTTTTGTATCTTTATGACGATGAAAACTGATAGAGATGAAAACATACAGAAGAGAATTTTACATTGAAACACCTACCCGCCGTGCTTTTGTGAACATTACCCCACAGGTGCTTAAGTGCCTGGAGGAAAGTGGAGTACAGGAGGGTATACTGCTGTGCAATTCCATGCACATTACCTCAAGCGTTTTCATTAACGATGATGAATCGGGACTTCACCATGATTTTGAAAAATGGCTGGAACGTCTGGCTCCCGAACAACCTTATTCCCAATACCGTCATAACGGAGTGGAAAACAATGCCGATGCCCACCTAAAGCGCCAGGTCATGGGACGCGAAGTTGTGATTGCCGTTACCCAGGGTCGGCTGGATTTTGGAACGTGGGAGCAGATCTTTTACGGAGAGTTTGACGGCAAACGTAAAAAACGCATCCTGGTTAAGATTGTCGGGGAATAAAAATGTATTTGCGCAGAATCTCTGAGATTCTATGGACACGTAAAGGAGATAAGGTAACTTGTTTGCTTTGTCCGCATTATTGTGCCATCGCTGAAGGTAAAACCGGACTATGCCGGACAAGAATCAATAAAGACGGGGTATTGTTTTCACTGGCTTACGGGAATCCCTGTTCTGTTGCCATTGATCCGGTTGAAAAGAAACCATTGTATCATTTTCTTCCCGGTTCGCAAGTCTTGTCCATAGCTACAGCAGGATGTAATTTTCGTTGTTTAAATTGTCAGAACTGGACCATATCCCAGGCCTCTCCTGAAAATATTAATCACTATGATCTTTCTCCCGGGCAGATAATCAATATGGCATTGCGTCACAAGACCCCGTCCATAGCGTTTACATATACAGAGCCTACTGTGTTCTATGAATATATGTTTGATATTGCGGTCAAAGCGAAGGAGAACGGCTTGAAAACCATTATGGTATCCAACGGGTATATCAACACCGCGCCACTGGAAGCGTTGTGTCCTTATTTGGATGCCGCTAATATTGACCTGAAATGTTTTGATGACAAGATGTACAGGCATCTTACGGGTGGAAAACTCCAACCGGTGCTGAACACACTCTTGACATTACAGAAGGCAGGGGTATGGACGGAAATTACACACCTGATTATCCCGGGAATGACAGACAATATGAAATGGTTTGAAGCTATGTGCCTCTGGTTGGTGGATCATGGTTTTGCATCCACGCCTTTACATATAAGCCGGTTTTTCCCTACCCATAAACTGCCCCATCTGCCGCCTACTCCTGTTGAACAGATTATGCGTGCCAAAGAAATGGCAGAAAAATCCGGAATACGGTTTGTTTATCCCGGGAACATCTAGCCCGGAATATCCGTGGTGGAAAAAACAAAGATCCGTGCGGTTTTCCACCCTTCCCAGCCCAGCCCTGCTTTATCCCGGGAGCAGTGCCCCAGGAATTCTTCCAGGCTCCATCCTGTCTCGGTGGCCACCTGGGGAAGAAAAACACCGGAACGCCCCCTGCTTTCAATAAGGATCCCGTGTTTGCCGAGTTGAATCTGCCCGGCATCTCGGATTTCTTCAAGCGGAGAAAGCACCGATATGTGGATCTCCAGATCCCCGAGTTCTTCTTTTTGTACGGGCAGAAACCGGTCATCATAAAGAGCCGCGGCCTGGGCCATATCCCTTACCAGTTTGAAGAGCGGAAGATTTGCCGTCATCCGTCCAATACATCCGCGCAGCTTTTTACCCTTGTACAGTGTCACAAAGGCGCCTCTTTGCTGTTGAAGCAAAGGCGGGTACCCGGAAGCTTGTTCCAGGGATAAGTGTTTTCCGCTGACTACTACAGATTCAATGGATTTTCGGGCAATATCCAGTAATATTTCTTGTTCTTCCGGTTTTATACTGTCCCAGGAAGCGTTGTTTTGTTCTGTTACGGCCATAGCCCAGTACCCGACTACCTGCGACTTGTCTGCATATAAAGGCGAATCCCCGGAATTTTTATAGTCAATAGCCCTATAGGAAAAAGAGCTGTTACCGGAAGTCATGTACAGAAGTGTCAGGACAGAGGTCCATCCGCACAAGCTGGTCGCCAACCCGGGCACGTGAAGCCGGCTGTTTTCCGTTAATCTTTGCATGAGGGCCTTCGGGGCGTTTTGCAGGATGGCATCCTTGGTGGCCGCATCTATTGTCAGGGCATCTTCGTACCCCGGGTAATGTGAAAAATCGGAACTGATAACGAACAAATTATCCGCATTGAAGTAAGGGACAAGCACTTCCGCGATTTTTTTACACACAGAAGGATCTGAAGTCCCAATAATAATGGGAACGATAACGTACTCTTGCCTGAGTACATGATGCAGAAAAGGAAGCTGTACTTCCAGGCTGTGTTCGTCGCGGTGTGCCCGGCTGTCTTCAGAAAACAGCCCGGGATGGGCAAAAACAAGTTTCTTGCAGAAATCTACATCTGTGGTGACAGTGCCATATGGCATCAAAAAATCGCCCTGTGTGTAAACAGCCGCCCCTTTTAGCGCAACCTGGTGCGAGGATCCTATGAGAAATATTCTTTCGTACCTGTGTTCTTTGTCTATCTGGTTGAATGCAGAAGCTGCCACCGTCCCGGAAAATACATACCCGGCATGCGGGCTGATAACAGCCCGGACATGGTTACATTCTTTGGATTTGGCCCGGCTGAAGAGTTGTTCCAATTCCCGTTGTAGCTTTTCAGGGGAGGCGGGATAAAATCTGCCGGCCACGGCGGGGGTACGTGCCAGGGTTTTCATCTTAATGCCATTGGTATTCGGAACCTTCCAGAGGGTCTACGTTCTTGTACAGGAAGAACAACATGTTCTCATGGTTTTTCCACCAATCCCGGTACGCTTGTGCCACTTGTGAGTGAGGTGTTTCATCGTCTGTGTCCAGGGGCTGAAATTGTGCTGAATCCGCATTTTCTTTCCTTATTAGCAATGGATTTTGTGAAGCAAAAGGCATAGTCCCGTCCTCACTTTTATTAGGAGCAAGGCGGATTGCCTCTATGATCCATAAAACATATATACCCAGGCGGCATTCTTCCTGGTAAAAAGACGAAATGGGATTGACAGGAAAATGTATAAGGTGTTCTTTGGAGTCTGCGTATTTCAGGAGAGTCGGGATGGACTCACTTGTTAATTTTGGGAGTTTCAATGCATCATACTCTCCTGATCGAAGAAGATCAATAAAATATTCAGCTTCGGGCTGATTGTCATCCATGTTGCGTTCACAGGAAGCAACGGAGAATACCAACAACAACAATGATATGATCTTTAAATATTTCATAAAGCAAATATAATCAATACATTGTTTTAATCTGAAAAACAGTTACCGCCCGGCCCCGGATTTCCACTTTTTCCCCCAACAACCTGACTTTCAATTTGCCTGTCCGTTCGGAGAGCTGGATGGATTCCAGGGACGTTTTCCCCAATCTGGCCGACCAATAAGGTGTCAGGGCACAATGGGCAGACCCGGTCACAGGGTCTTCATTAATACCCAGGGCAGGAGCAAAACACCGGCAAACAAAATCCACCGGGAATGTTTGGCTTTTGGCCGTTATAATCAGGTGGCCCGCTCCCGCGGTTTTTAGTCTTTCAAAATCGGGCCGGGCTGAAAGGATCTCTTCCTGACTTCCTGCTACTGCCAGAACCCAGCCATAATCACTTTGATAATATTCCTCCGGTTGAAACCCCGTCAGTGCTTTGAAGTGATCGGGAATGGGCAAGGGATCCAATTTGTAACGGGGAAATACCATGGCCACCTCGTCTCCGTCCAGGCGTGCTGTTAGCTGGGTGTCATTGGTTCTGAAACGGATCTCTTCTTCCGGGGTTTTTAAGCCGAGTTGATAAATTATATGAGCCGAGGCCAACGTCGCGTGCCCGCAAAGCGGGATTTCACTTGCCGGTGTAAAATACCGGATGCGAAAAACATCGGGGTCATCCTTGTAAAAAAAAGCGGTTTCCGATAAGTTCATCTCCCGGGCAATAAGCTGCATCTGCTTGTCCGCCAGAGGACCTTCCAGGATCATAACCCCGGCCGGGTTGCCTTTAAAAGGAACATCGGTAAAAGAATCTACCTGAAATATAACGTTTTGTTGCATAAGCAGGTAATGTCAGGAACAAACCCAAGAAAGCCTATAAAGAGTCTTTCAAATGCTTTAAAGCCGCTTCGTAATCCGGCTCTTGTGTAATTTCGGGTACGTATTCAACGTACTGAACAATCCCCCGGGAATCAATGATAACGGTTCCCCGGGCCAGAAGCCTGACTTCTTGCATAAGGTAACCGTATTTCGTGCCAAAATCCACATCCCGGTGATCCGAAAGCGTGATCACATGATCCAGACCTTCAGCCGCACAAAAACGACGCTGGGCAAAAGGGAGGTCACAGGAAACGGACAACACTACAAGGTTTTTGAAATTGGCCGCTTCTGCATTAAAACGTCGGTTTTGTGCCTGGCAGACCCCGGTGTCTATAGAGGGATAAACGGCAATTACAACTGTTTTACCGGAATAGTCTGAAAGTTTTACAGGTTCCAGCTTGGCATTTACCACTGTGAAATCGGGCGCTTTGTCGCCCGGTTTAATAGCTTCACCTGCCAATTCAACGGGTTTACCGCCAAAAATTACTGTTCTATTCATAAGCACAAAGATAAAAAAAGATAAGAGTCGATGTCACTAATAAACACCCGGAATGATCCGGTATTTGACTTCTTTTTTATACGTATCCCACAGTTCTCCGTATTTGGCACGGCAGCGTCTGTCATCATCCATTTGGCGGGTACCCAGCAGGAACACGTAATATAACGGGTAGAGCCATACCCAGGGAATTGCAGGATATCCCACACTCAGGGCTATACCTACACCCATAAGCACTTCACCCAGGTAATTGATATGCCGGCTTAATCCCCAGAATCCATTGACCAGCAATGTGTGACGGCCGTCGCTTATCGTTCTGGGAGCAATTCCCAGGAATACCCGTTCCGGTTCTGTTTTGAAAAAATACTTCTGCATATTGGCACCCCTTGCCAGGCTCCATCCGGCAAGAAAAATTATGGCATAGATTAATAGAAGCCAGGTTGAAGTTCCGGGATCCGGCATTTCCACTGCCGTCCAAAGTGCAATGGGATAAAAGTAAGGATAGAAGGTCAAACACCCAAAGCCGAGTTTAAAGCCAACCCTTTCGGCAAAGAGATCGTACGTGTAAAGGTGCACTTTTTCAAAAGTCATGTAATCCCATACAAAATAGGAAAGCATAATGGCACACAGCCAGATACCCCGGGGAACGTCCCCGAATTCCATAATCCTGTGAGCAACAAAAGCAATGACGTTCAATTGCAGCATGATGGCTCCGATCATATACAGCCACATTTTGGCGTCTATTCTGCCTTTAAAATATTGCGGGTTTTCAAGCCTGCCCAGGAAAAGATCTGCTAAAAATCCTTTTCCTGTAGGAGCAAACGGTATAACAGACAAAAGGGAAAAGATCAATCCGAATGTACAGGCTCCGGCCAGACTATACCAGCGAACAGTATATAGCCAGTTGTATGGTACCCAGCCCAGGTACCCTAAAAGAAACCATATAGCAATACAAACCAACAGCACCAACCGGCCGTTAAGCCGGTAACGTAATAATTTCCCGGTATTGGAATCCCTAACGTACCCGTCCATCCAACGGCCGGGAAGTACGTAATGCAGTAAAGTGATAATGGCATAAAGAAACCACGGGGTGAAAAAGCCGATAATTTTGATCATCTCTATAGTTTTTTTGTTTGTTGATGCATCAGACCTATTGCCCAACGGCGGGGTAAGACCCTGCCCATAAACCACCGGGCAATCTTGTTTGTCATCCCCGGGACCGTTACAGGCCCCTTACCCAGGGCGTTCAATGTTTTGGCGGCAACCTGTGCCGGCGTCAGAGTCCCGGGCGCAGGTTTTTGGTGTTGCGTATTTTTGTACCCGGGAGTCAGAATGGCCCCCGCACAGGAAGCCAGTACATCTATGCCCAAAGGTTTTAATTCTTTCCACAAACCTTCGGCAAAGGTTGTGTTGAATGCCTTGGTTGCCGCGTAGGTGGCAATCTTTGGACTTCCCTGTGTCCCTGCCAGCGAAGACATGAGCACAATTCCCCCGTTTCCCCTTTTTTTCATTATTGCCGAGGCAAAGTGAGTTACAAGTACAGGTCCGCGTACATTGACAGCCACGATCTTTTCCGGATCTTCCGCCGAAAGTTCAGTAAACCAACCTACAGGTGCGTAAGCGGCATTATAAACCACGAGTCCCGTGTCTACATCCAATTGACTGAAAAAATGTTTGATCTGATCCGTCTCTGACAGATCTACCTTCATGTATTTAACCCGGATCCCGAAATCACGTTGGATCGCACGGGATAATTCCTGCAGTTTTTCCTCCCTGCGGGCAACCAGATACACATTGATTCCCCGGCTGGCAATTTCCCTGGCAAAAGCCTCTCCCAAACCCTCGGAAGCTCCTGCCACCAATGCCCACGGGCCGTATTTGCTTTTAAAATCCTTCATCGGAACGTAAATATAAAAAAAAACCTAGTGCAACGCATACAAAGGAATCTCTTCAGGGGGATTCTCCATAGTGCCGGCGGTCCATATCCGGTTAATATATTCCAGTGCAAAATGGTTTTGTAACAAATGTATCCGGTGAATTCCCTTTTTAGTCAATGCAATTTGATCTTCGGTCCTGGATGCATACCCCAAATGTTCCAGGATCCGGGTCCATTTGCCGTAACCTTTCATAAAGTCCGATCCAAAACGGATATTATAGCTGTTCAGGGGAATTTTTGTTTCGTATAACCTCCAGTATATCCAGAACAGACGTTCCAAGCGGGGTGAAACATCCATGATATAAGATCCGGGGAGCTGACCGCGCATGGTTATGGCTATGTATTCTTTTATATTGAATGTGTTGAATAAAAACTGTTTACCGGTATATGTGCCGGCCGATGGTCCCAGTCCCAGGTATTTGTCACGGGTAACAGAAGAATACTTAAGGGTTTTCCCTTTTAAAAAGCTCCAGACGGATACTTGTTCGTATCCTTTGGAAGTCAACGTGTCCCGTATATGAAAATACATCTGTTTACGGGTCTGCCCGTTGGGCATTTTTACATGTGATAGTCCCCGCGATTTTCCAATAACACTGTATGGAAATGTAAACAACGGGTATAAAGTCAGTTGATTGGTCCCGGTATCAACGGCAATTTGCAGCGTATGGTCCAATTCTGCCATAGTTTGTCCGGGCATGGCAAATATCAGGTCTATATTAAAATTGCGGAAATTTAATTGTTCCAGTTTGTTGATTGCCCTGAACACATCGGGAACCGAGTATTTGCGACCCAAAAAATCCAGGTACTTGGGATTAAAATCCTGTACGCCCAGGCTGATCATATGGCATCCCATCCTGCCCAGTTCTACTGTTACCCGGTTGTTGATCTCCTGTGGGGTCGTTTCCAGGGCCACGGTTTGTAGCGTGCATAACTCACGTAGACGGTCAATGGCTCGGATCAGGTATTTGTTCAGCAACGTGGGAGTGCCTCCCCCTATGTACAGAGACTTAATTTCTTTGCCCTTTAGCCATCCTTTGTGCAACTCAATTTCCCTTAAAAGAGATTCTGCAAAAAACCCAGCCTGCTGTTCATAATAGAGTTCTTTAAAATAGGGGCAATAAGGACACTTGTTGCGACAAAAAGGAACGTGAATGTAAATATTGTCAACTCCGGTAAGATCCAAAGGTTCATCCCGGTATTTTCGGAAAGTCATCGTGTCTCCGGAATCCAGGAGTTGCTTTAAAACCCATTGTTTAAAGATTTCAGGGACATTCATGGGCCATCAAGGGTCTCTATCCGTATAACGGATTGACTATCCTGCGCATTACACCGGATTTCCTGAACAATGGTCTGCTTGTGATCGTCAAAAGTCAGGACGGCTTTTACCGTATGGTTGCCCTCAGTCAGGGTGATCACATCCCCTGTATTGTGAGGCTGCTCATTAAAAAACCATTGCACAGCAGAAGGCCTTTCTATGCCTTCCACAGAAGGATCATCGTTCAATTGCAGAGTGAATGTATCCCCCGCCCTATACGTCCGCCCAGTGTAGGGGATCGTGAAATATCCCAGGGAGAAAAGCTGGTTGTCAGGCCCGGTCACCATGGCCGATATCTGGATATTAACATCTATATCGTACAGGTCTTTCCAGGTATCTGTCAATGATTCTACATTGTCGCCGGCATATCCGCCCATAGGTGCCATAGGTCCGTTGTCGGCAGCCAGTGGATAGCCGGAATCACTATCGGTAACATAATACCCAAACTTCACATCCTCTCCTCCCGGTATGACTATGTCAAAGGAAGACAGGTCAACCTGCATCATTACCTCAAAAGAAGGATTGCTCAACACACCTGAAAATAAGGTTGTATTGCCGGCAGTAATGAATACACCCACCTCGGCGGCAGTAGTTCCGGCCACCAGGAATGACATAGAAGCAATGGTATGACCTTCATAGGATACAAGTTCCCGGGCTGAAAAGCCAACAGCTCCGAATATGGTACCACCAGGAGATCCATAACCTATGGCATATCCTTCCCAGGGTCCGTGTTTCTTTAAAGCCCCTTGTTCCGGCAAGGGTGTTAATGTGAAATCTACGGTAACCGTACCTGAACGGGAGCCGTCAACCTGATCGTAAGCGGGGTTAAAACCCTCTTTGGCGGCTTCTATCTGGTATGTTCCTTCACGGCTTTCCGTTTCAAAAACGTATTTTCCGTCCTCTCCGGTTGTTGTGGTAACAGTTTCCTCCTGTGAGGTCATCCGAGCCTGGGTAAAAAGAGTGCCTGAGGCCGAGATGGCTGTCTGGCGGACATCCCCGGCCGGGGAGGGCTCCTCAAACGACAAAGAAATTTCAACTCCCGGGAGGGGATTTCCTTCCGGATCCTTAACGGTTCCCGTAATGACCAAATCGGCGCTTTTGGTTACAGTGAAAGAAGCCCGGTCGCCGTTATCGGCAATATTTACAAGGTATACGCCGGTGGGATTTCCGGCAAAATCAACTGCTGCCGGGGAAGACGTATCCGTAAAGGAAGTGTTTTTTTTCGTTCCCGGAAAAGGGATCTGGTTATCAAAACTAATGGCGGATTCCGGATAAACCGCTTCCACCAGGTCAAAGCACTGGTGGGAAGCATGTGAGTTAATCCCGTTCCAGGAACGCCATCTGTCTATCGCCGAAACATCCCCTACAATATTGTCTGACATATCAATATGATAGATCAAAAGTCCCGAATTGGGAAGGTTGGCATCCCAGCCATCTTTCTTCCTGTATTCGTATACGAAAAATTCTCCATCTTTTCCCGTAAGTGTGGCATAAGCCTGATTCTCCGAAACAGGTCCGAGTTCGTATTGTTTTTCCTGGTCCAGCTCATCAAAACTGTCAGGCCGCCAGCTCAACAGGGTTCTTTCTATTACATTCAGATATGGAGGCGTTCTTCCCAGGTTGTTGTAATTGCCTCCCGACATGAGAGAAAAGGCCCCAAGTCCTCGTGCTGCTCCGTTTTCATCGCCATCGGTGTCGTAAAAATCCGGCAATCCAATAACATGGCCGAATTCGTGGCAATAGGTCCCGATTCCGGACATGGAAGTTCCTGCAGCCGCCCTCAGTTCAGAGGTACATGCATAGGAAGACGTAGTGACGCCGTCTACTGTAATGCTTTGATCGTAAGTGCTCCATGCGTGCGGCCAGATGGTGTTCTCGCCACCGCCTTCGGCCTCGTTATGGCCGGCAAAATATACAAATACGTTGTCAATGGTTCCGTCACCATCGTTATCGTATTGAGAGAAATCCACTCCCAAATTCTGATCGACAATCCGGATTGCCTCAATGACCATTTCCCTGGCACGTACGGCCATATTTTTTCCTTCATCGTCATTGGCCCCGTAATAGGAAAACGACCGGGACAGTGTCACGGGTCCGACCACATCAAATTGTGGATCAAATGCGCCCGAAGAATTTTCATAAAAATAATTCCAGACGGATCCCGTACCGCCGTTCCCTGCATACCCGTCCTGGTTGAGTAAATTGAAAAAATCGTTTTGGGCCGTTGCCGAGTTAAACGCCAGATCGCTGAAAGCGGCCAGGATGACCAGGAACTTTTTCTGCCCAATGGCAATGGATTGTGCCGGTCCCTTTACGTTCGGGGTGAGCCCCGGCAAAAGGCGGGAAACATCACTCCGGGCACCAAATTCCCGTGCCAGATCCTGTCTTAACTGCTGTGCGCGCTGGCGTGCCACAGCCGGAGGAAAGACCGTTGAAGGTCCCTGGATGGACAACCCGGGTTGTACACGCGCGGCGGTGGCCTGAACCGCTCCCTGAGCGGAAAACTCGGCAAGATAATAAAACCCGTCAGGGCCCTGTTTGACTAAATGGCCACCACAGGTGGTCCAGTTCAGGAATTCGTCTCCGTGTTTGTGGATGGTGATGACCGATCCGTCCGGCTGGGTGATCTGTATGGGCCCGGGGTAGGCTTTCACGGCATAGGCACTATGAGAAAAACCGGCCAAAAAACTTAACAGCAGAATATTTATGATAATGATCTTTTTCATAGGACTCTAATTGTAAACAAGGTAACTTGTCCGGGTTTCCCGGTCGAATAATAGCAACAGGTTGTCTTCTTTCCGTGCGACAGTGACGTTTTTGCTTCCTTCGGGAATGTTGTTTACGCCAAAAACATTGATCTCAATGGAAATTGTTGATCCTGGCTGGGGATCCAGAGGAATTCCACTTATGGTTACCACTTTTTTCTGTGCGTAATTTTGTATCCTGAAATCGTAATGGGTGTCGTACGCAAGGATGCTCCACTGGTCTGCAAACTGACGGTAGGTTATCAGGGTGTCTTCCATTCGGTAAATACCAAACGTGTTGTAATCCCCCGGATCTGATTTTTCTTTTATGGTGGTTTGATCGGATAATTCGGAAAGAGACAGCGGGATGTGATACCGGTGTCCGGCTTTCATGGTTTTTGCGGACCGGACAGTTGTTGTAGAGGTGTGGTTATCAGTCTCAAGGGCAATTCGTAAAAGGTCTTCGTTTTCAATGGCCGCGTTGACGAACATCACTACATGCAGCGTGTTGCCGGCTTCTGCTAATGGCGGTGTTTCCCAACGGACACACACCTTGTTTGTGGCCTGTTCATCAAATACAGGAATTGCCTGGGGATTACCCAGGTCTACAGAAAAGTTTCCTGCCAGCTTTCTGTCCGGAGCGCAAAAGACTACCGATTGAAGGGGTTCTCCTTCCAGTGCCGTCCCGCTTACATCAAGGGTAAAGTCCAGCATGGTCATGATCTCCCTGAAATGGATACGGTATCCGTCCTGGTCATTTCCCGTGATGTGGGAACTGATCTTCCAATCGTACGGAGCTATCAGATCGGCATTTTCGTTCTGAACCTGGGCTGAATCCAGAAAACCGCGTACGTCGGTGTATGTGTTTCCGGCAGATTGAGTATATGGATAGTAAGCTGCCAGGGGAACGCCTGTCTGGGCTCCCTTGAAAATACCAAAAGGAGTTCCTGCTCCTGAGGTCAGGGTTAAAGAAACGTTGGACGAGCCGTTGCCGTAAACACCTATGGCATCGCCTTCTTCCCAAAGGGTAAGCAAACCGTCTTCATCCAGTGTCGTTTTTGTAGCAACGTCCTCTCCCGAGGGAAGAATTCCCTTGATTTCCATGTTTTCTTTCTGAAGAACAGATGGATGTCTTTCTTCTTCCTGTTTACAACCTCCGGCCAACAGGATCACACATATTATAATAATAATGATCTTTTTCATATTCCGGGTTGTTTAAAAGAGATCTCCGTCGTCTATATAACCGCCTGCACGCAATTGCGTTACTGTAACCTCCAGAGACATGTCCTGGCAGGTGATTGTCAGGGTTTGACTGCGATCCTGTGAGGTGCTATTGGATTGAAAATCAAAAGAAAGTTGGGCTGTTCCTGCATTTCCGGAAACGGTTTTCAATGTCAACCAGTCGCTACTGCCGGCGATCTCTGCTGTCCAGTCAAGATACGCCGTTACGGTTAACGTATTACAGGTCCCTCCTTCCGCGCCAACGGTCAGGGACGTTTCAGACAATGAAAAACTTGCCGGTGTTTCCAGGGTGATCTGTTGTCCGTAAGCCGTTCCCGCTGAGTTGACCGCATAAGCTCTGATATAATACGTGGTTCTGGAAGCAAGCCCCGTGAGCGTACTTGTAAAAGCGCCTGATCCCGAACCGTCCTGAGTTCGGGTAGCCAGGTCTGATGTTGGATTGACAGAGGTGCTCCAGCATACGCCTCTTGATGTTATGTTTGCTCCTCCGTCGTTGGTGATGTTGCCCCCGGTAACGGCCCCGAAAGATGTAATATCAGCGACCTGGGAGGTTGTCAGCGAAGCACTTGCGGCCAGGGTGGTGGCGGAAACCTGGGTGCCGTATGCAGTCCCGGCTTCATTGGTCGCATAAGCCCTGATGTAATAAGTGGTGTTTGGGGATAGCCCGTTCAAAGAGCTTGTAAAACTGCCGAGTCCTGATCCGTCGTTGGTTTTCGATGACAGATCTATAGACGGACTGCCGGAAGTACTCCAGCAAATGCCGCGTGAAATAACAGGGGCTCCACCGTCTGCAGTGACCGTACCTCCGGAACTCATAGAGGTAGTAGCAATATGGGATGCTGCTATTGTTTCAATCCCGGGGGGAACAGGCGGTTTGCATCCGTGTAAAAGAAAAATAAGCAGTGAAATGAGAACTGCCGGCAAGTAAATAGTTTTCATTTGTTAAAGATAGTAATATTTAGAGGAAAAAGACCAGTAGCAGCTGGGCACTCAACGGAATCAACAAGTTATCCCATCCTTTGCGGCACAACATTTCTGTAAGCGTGGTAATAACACCTATCCCTAAAGCAAGCCAAAAGGTCTTTAAAGTGAAAACCCCTGAATACAAATACAAGGCGATTACGCTTATTATAAAACTGCTGATTAAAAATGACAGTGATCCAAGATAGGTTTTTTGGAGTGTGTGTCCGAAAAGATGTATCTGCTTGTTGTTCTTTTTAAAATTCATTCCCAGTATTCCGGCCATAGGATCACAAATAGCAAGGATCAGGATGGGCAAAACATAAAGAAATTTGATTCTCAAAAGGTAAGAACCCAGGAATGTAAGATATACAGCAACAGGCAACACATAACTTCCAACTGATTTCCTTTCAATTTTATGGATAGAGCCTAGTTGTGTGCCGTGCCGGCTTACAAAAAGGATCACAAAAAAAAACGAAGCCAGTACCAAAACATACCAATGGCTGCTAAAAATGTATGGGAAAATTATAGTTGAAAGAGTTGCTGAAAAATGGGCGAATTTGCGGGTAATTTCACTTTTAAGATCAAGCCGTCTGTACGTGATCTCAGTAAAAGCCAACACGCAGATTATAGCTGCCAGAATAATAACGGTTAAGACTATTTGGTTGACCATATTGTATTATATTGAGAATAAAAATCCAATTAAAGCCGTCCAGGCTCCACCTGCGATCAGGCTGTCAAACCGGTCCAGAACGCCTCCGTGACCGGGGATCAGACGGGAATAATCCTTAACGTTATAACGGCGTTTGTAGAAAGAAGCCGTAAGATCTCCCAACATAGCCCATAATACAATGCCGGCAGCCAGCAGGACAACAGTACCCGTCCCAAGGCCGGTAAGCTTTTTTATAAGAACAGCAGTGATAAGTGAAACAATCAGACCTCCGCCAGCGCCTTCCCACGTTTTCCGGGGACTGATCACGGGAGCCATTTGGTGTTTTCCCAGAAGTTGTCCGGTGAGTTGACTGAAACTGTCGAATACTGATAAAATGACAAACGTGAACAGGATTTTTTCTTTTTCCATGCCGGCGAAAAACAAAAATCCTGAGGCAAACAGGCCATAAATGAAAAAAGAGATCAGGAAAAAACGTTTTTTTTGGTACCCGGATTGAACAAACAAATTCAACAATTCATAAAACCCCACAATCGCGATAATCCATCCTAAAATTCTGAAAATGACGGGTTGGAAGGCTATGCTTAAAAACAGCGCATTGATGATGATAAAATACGAGATAAACTTTACCCGGTTCTGATGCGCTTCCTCTTTGGTTTTCTTTTTACTGATAAAATAAAAGGCAATGCCTCCTGCCAGGAAGTAACCCAGAATAATTATGTAGAGCGTACGGATCATAACCGTAAAACTATAGAACGATCATTAGAATTCCAAAGACAGCCATACCCAGGGCGTACCACAAACGCACCTGTCCTTCTGCTTTATCAACCCTGATATTTGCCAGGAATTTTGGTCCGAGCAATGCTCCTATAATAGAGCCTGAAGCAAGGAAATATACAATGGTAAGATCTATCTTCCCTACCAGTATATGCGCGCCAAGTGCAGAACAGGTATTGAAAAAAACAATAAGCAGGGAAGTGCCTAATACCAGTTTCAACGGCATCCGGATACTCATCAGCCCTGCCAGAATGGGTGCTGATCCGCTGGTCCCGAAGGTGGCAGTGATAATCCCCGACAAAAATCCGTACAGAGTACTTTTTGAATATTTGCCTGTTTTGGACAGTTCTTTAGGATCCTCTCCGTTGGCAATGGCCTTTTTGTCTTTTCGCTGACCCAGGTACATGCTGGTCGCTATGATTATGGAATAGATCCCAAAACTTATTTTGAGCTGCTTCCCGCTCATCATATTGGCTATATGGGCCCCTGCAAGAGCTCCTAAAATACCGGCGGCGGCAAATACAAGTCCAATACGAAAATCCAGGTTCTTTTTCCGGTGATGACCGTATGCACCGGCCAGGCATATGGGCAATGTGGCTGCCAGGGAGCTTGCTATGGCAATTTGTGGAGGGACTTTAAACAAAATGGTGAGTAACGGGATAAAAACAAACCCGCCACCGCCTCCTGTCAGGGATCCCAAAAAACCCACGATCAGACCAATAAAAGGCAACCAAAGATAAACATACTCAAATGAAGAGTGAAAAATCATTTACTCTTTTTTTTCTTTAAGCACCCAGTATAATCCTTTAACGTTGGAGCGCATCCGGGGAATGATCAGCTGTATTATCATATGTTCTGTTGCAGCCATTATTCCCCATACAATCATGATGTAATATAAAACAGGTATGAACCCGATTGTGAACAGGCATATAAAAAATCCCGCCTGGATATATCCGCTGATCTTTGTGGAATACAAATGAAAACTGGGTGTTGTTTTAAATTTAATCAGTGACATGATCACTGAACCTACCAGGAAGGCCATAAAGACCACAAAACTTACTAAATGAGGCAAAAAATCCTCCCCCTTGAATACCAGCAGACCGGTAAATGCAAGAATATACGTCAGATCATCGGCAAAAGAATCCAGTTTTGCCCCCAGGGCCGTTTCCTGTTTAAAGATCCTTGCTATAAGACCATCCAGGAAATCAGTTACCAGGTTAATAATTAAAAAAATCGCAAAAAGTTGTTCTTTGCCGGAAATGATGAACCATAGGATCAGAGGAAAAGCCAGCAGCCGGTAAAAGCTTAACGCGTTGGGTACGGTCACGATTTTCTTCTTTTCCATGATACCTTATTAATTGGATTCAAAAAGGTCTTTCAGACCGGATCCTTCATATACCCCTTCCAAAACAGAGGGGGCCCGTAGATAGATCTCTTTCAGTACATCTATAGAAATGTTTATTCCTGCCTTAAAGGTCATTCCCACGTATTTGCCCAGGGCCTTGTTTACACGGCTCTTTTTTTCCTGGGAGAGCGAAGAATAGTAATCCGAATAATCCTTGATCAGTTCACCGAAATTCTTTTGTGATTCTCTCCAGTCCTTGCCGGAATACGATTCGCAAACGTCTTTTGTTTTGTCTACAAAATTTTCTACCCGGTTCACAAAAAAGAACTTTGAACCTGTTCTATAAGTTACTACCGGGTCATCAGCTCCGGGAACTGTAAGTATCCCCGAAAATAAAAATAAAGAGAGAAGTAATGTTTTCATGATTTTTTATGCGATTGGACTTACCCAAAAGTAGGAAATTTTTATTAACTTTAACAGATCAGTAACTAACTAAAACTCATGATATGAAAACAGGATCTTGTTTAATACTTATTGGATTGTTGTTCTCCATGTTGTCCTGCAATAATTCTGTAGAACAAAAGGAGATTCGGGAGGAGGAAAAAGTGGTGGTAGAATTCCGGGATCACGGTCCGGAACCTTTTGTTCTGGACATAGAGGCCTATACCCTGAAAAACGATCTTTATCGCAGAACAATATGGACAGGAACCCATATGCAGATGACTTTAATGAGTCTGGCCCCCGGAGAAGAAATCGGGCTGGAGAAACATCCTGAAATTGATCAGTTCCTAAGGATCGAATCCGGGAAAGGAATTGTGGTAATGGGAGATGAAGAAGAAAACCTTACATTCAGGAAAGAAGTGGAAGATGACTTTGCCGTATTGATACCTGCCGGGAAATACCACAATGTGATCAATACCGGTGATGAACCTTTAAAAATTTACTCCATTTATACCCCTCCCGAACATCCTTTTGGAACCATACATAAAACTTATGAAGAAGGCATTGAGGCAGGACACCATCATCTGCATTAAGATTATTCCCAGGATCCTTCTTTTCCGGTAGCCCTGACATCCTGACTCTCACATTTGGGACAAACAGCAAATGTCAGGTAGTTGTGCAGAGTTCCCCCGCATTCACACAGGAAATAACCGGAAGTTTTGGGATCCTTGTGACGCCTGAAATAATTCTTTCCGCATTGGGAACAGTAATAATTCGACCCCAGGGACCCTGTCCCTTCAAAGACATGAAATACATTGCCGCACCTGTTGCAACAGAATTCCTTTACTGTTCCCAGGGAGTCTTTACTGTTCTGAGTATTGTTTTTTAAGATCATGCGGTGCAAAAATAGAAAATATTCATGAAGTTTCCCCGAAAATTATTATTCAGATTATTTCTCCCGGTGTGTTTTCTTTTTTTGATTTTGGTCCCGGGTAATTTTTACGGAATGAATAGCCGCGCTTTGCAACGGCTTAGTATTGGGACGCAATGGAGCCCGTCAAAATCAGTGCTCGATCAGTCAAAAGGTATTTTGTATTTTATGCAGGAACGGACCATGACCGTTGTGGATCTGGAAACGCTGAGTATCCTTGAAAAATACGAACAATCAGAACCGGAACCGGGTATGTCTTATGACGATTACCACCCGGTAATATCAAACTCCGTTCTGTACCTGGTTAAAGATTTCGGAGGCTCTTTACTCAAATGGGATAACGGGTCGTGGATTCGTTTGGACAACGATTCTGATAACAAAATGCAGGCTGGTTCTACGGTTTTTGCCAGGGAAGGGCGGATATACCGTTACGGAGGATACGGTTTCTGGAGCTGCAGGAATTTTTTTACTTACTACGATCCGGCTATCCGGGATTGGGAAATACTGGCACCGGTCAACACCAATGCGCTTCCTCAAGGAACAGCTGGTACGGATATGATTGATCTTGAAGAACATTCTTATTTTTTAAGGGGAGAAAAAGTAATTTCTTCCAATCCTATGAGAAGGGAAGCCTCCCGTGAATGCTGGGTTTTCAATTGGAAGAATAGATCCTGGAGGTACCTGGGAGAACACCGGAACACTTTCGGCCCTTCGGTTTTCCATTTCCGGTGGAATGATAAACTAGTCTATATTTCGGACGGATTTACCTATATCTACGACATTCCTCTCAACCGGTATACATCTTATGAAAATTCTTCCCCGGCATGGTATTGCAAAGCGGGGATTTATCATTACAAGGACCATTTTTATGTTCTTGGAGATTCTCCGGGGAATATGAATATCTCAGTTTTCCAGATTAGCGAAAACGATTTTCTGGGAGAACAAACCGGGGAGGGTCGTATATACGTTAACGGTTTTCACCGTACACTATGGATTGTTACCGCATTTTTTTTGTTAATGATGCTGCACCTGTTGATCCTGATAGGCAGATGCCGGATTTATTCTCACAAAATCAACATTGCTGGAAATTCGATCCATTACAAAAGCAAAAAGATGGACCTGGAACCTGTGCAAAAAAACATCCTGGAAGTATTGTTGCGCAACAACGAATCCTCCACAGCAGATCTGATGGAATGTCTTAATAAAGATCACTTACACCCGACACAAAAGATGAGGATACTGGCTTCGGTCATAGAAGAACTCAACCTAAAGCTGAGGCTGATAACTAGCGGTAACATCGATTTTATTAAGATAAAAAAATCGGATATTGACAAACGAATCAAAGCGTATTACATAGAAAAGAAATGGTTTGAACACATTTCTGAAACCTGATCACTGTTTGACTACTTCTGAACCTCCTGAGGTTTCAATAGAGTTGATAACACAATCTCCTTTGTAATATATTTTACTGGCCCCGGAAGCTTTAATTTTCATAACCCCCTGACAGGTAATATCCAGGCGACTGGCTCCTGAAAGATCACAATCCAGTGTAATTGCTGTAAAATCAAAATCTTCAAAACGGGAAGCACCGCTCAGTTCAATCAGGCAGTTAATGGCGGACCCGTACACATTGAAATGAGAAGCCCCACTGGCCTCAAAATAAGCCGTATTGACCGTAATGGGGCAATCTGTATCTATCCGGGAGGCTCCGGAAGCAATGAAGTTGGATAACAGGGGATGATACGGAACCGTTACTTCCGTTGTTACTGAAGAATACCCGATCAAATTTTTGGTATATCCGATTACCAGCATATCCTGTTCGTTTACATAAATTTCCAGGAACGGCATAAAAAGTTCATCAGCTCTAATGTGAATTGCTGAGACCTGATCCGAGATCGTAACCCGGATAGCTTTTTCTACGATTATGCCCCGGTAAGCCGTACTTACCGTACGTGTTTCCTCAACGGCATTACCGCTGCCAATGAGACCCGAACAGGACTGTAAAATAAAAATTCCGCTTATTAAGCTTAAGGTTAACCAAACTGTTTTTTTCATGACAAATAGACGTGAAATAATATTTTTTTGATGCATTTACTAGCCAAATAATACTGTAAATGTAGTAACAAAAACGGTCCAGAAGCTGATGCCGTTTATGAAGAATATCTCGCTGATGCCGTTAACCCCCTGCCGGATGACATAGACGGCTGTAAGAACCAATGTACCGCAGATCAGGATCAGTCCGGCGATTCCCAGGAAAGGCATGGAATGAATTACAGCGGATTGGAACAAAATGATCAAAGTAGGTAAAGACAGAAAGACGGTGATCGCCAATAAATTATGTAGCAGACGTTGCAGGGTGGTACTCAAACGTTTAAAACTATACGGTTTGATATTGTGGGGAACGAAAGCCAGCAAAGTGAAAAAAGCGAAACTATACGTTATATAACGCATATAGGTTTCGTGTTCGCCCAGGTTATAATACTTTGACAGCAGCCAGAAAAAAACATAATGCAGGACTGCGGTGGCAAACAATAGCCGTGTGTATCCCCTGGCGTAGCGTTTGTCATAGAGCGTTTTGTTGCTTAAAAAGCTCAGGGTTTGCTGATGCAGATCAAAGTCAATCTGGCGCACTACCCGCCGTACCGTAAAAGGGATCAATCCGGCATATACAAAACCTATGATCAGGATCCCCAGTTTAACCCATACCATAAGAACAGATATAATCAGTTCAAAAGTGGGAAAAACTTCCCGGTTTGTCAATTTTTATACCTTTACGGAATGAAAATAATGGGTATGGTCTTATGCATGGTTGCCCTTCTTTCCTGTGCGCAAAGGGTTGAAGAAAGGTGCTTTGAAGAAAAGGTATCAAAAGCGCTGAAACTACAGATGGAACGTTATCCCCAAAGCACGCTGCGCGATATTTACAAAAATTTTTTCCAGGACAAATTCGGCCCCGGACACCTGTTAACAGATACGGGTGCTGCCAATCAATACCTGCGCCGGGAACTGGATTCATATGATCCCGATACGTTGCCGGTGCGCGCTCCCTATGTAGATACTACCGGATGGGAACATCGTTTTGTAAGGGTTGACCTGCGGGTGATCAAAGAAGGGAAGGTCAGCTACCGGGATTTTTTTGATGCTTTTGTACGAAGTGTGCAGACCGCTCCCGCTGTTTCGGTGGAAGACTGGACGGAGGAATGGAAAAGAATTGTTGCGATCCTGGAAAAACAACAATATCCCGTAACGCAGCATCCCGATTACGTATCCGATAAAGATTCCATATTGGCGATGTTGCAAAAAGGAGAATATGTAGGGCACCACAGCCCTATTTATGTGATGTCCTACGCACCGCACTACCGCCTGATCGCAGTGGAAGAACTTCAGTCGCTGGGTCTTTGAACCAGGGCAAAGGACAAAACCCCCTGGGCACAAAGCTCCCCGTCCACGCGGGCCTCGGCCTGGACAAAAAACACCATGGCCTTTTGTTTTGTGATATGCCCTTTGACTTCAATAGTGTCCCCTGGGCGGACCTGTCTTTTGAATCGGACCTTATCAAGTCCGGCATAAAAAGGCGTCCTTCCCACCAGGTATTCTTTTACCAGCAGGCTGCAACATTGTCCCATGATCTCGCAAAGGATCACTCCGGGCACAACAGGGTAACCGGGAAAATGCCCTTTCAGAAAAAATTCTTCTCCGGTAACAGTATACCTGGCGTGTGCCACTTTGTTTTCGTCCACTTCCATTTGGTCCACAAGCAGCATGGGCTCCCTGTGAGGCAGAAATTTCATAATTTCTTTTCTGACCATAACTTTACGGTTTAAATTTTCGTAAAGCCACACTGGCATTATGTCCTCCAAAACCCAACGAATTGGAAAGGGCTATGGTGATATCTGCCTTTCGGGCTTTACCGGGAACATAATCCAGATCACATTGCGGGTCCGGATTCTCCAATCCTACGGTTGGAGGTACAATACCCTCTTTCAGTGCGAGGGCACTGGCAATGATCTCAGCAGCACCTGCGGCACCCAGCATATGTCCGGTCATGGATTTTGTGGAACTGACCAGCGCTTTGCGTGCCTGTTTTTCTCCAACGGCCAGTTTGATGGCCATGGTTTCCGCCGGGTCGTTCAGCGGGGTGCTTGTGCCGTGTGCGTTGATATACAGCAGATCTTCAGAGGTTAAGGCCGAGTTGGACAACGCCAGGCTCATGGCCTTTGCTGCTGCAGATCCGTCCGGACGGGGCGCGGTGTAGTGGTAGGCATCGCAGGTGTTGCCGTATCCGGTCACCTCGGCATATATGGGGGCACCCCTTTCCAGGGCGTGTTGGTATTCCTCCAGAACGACAATTCCCGCGCCCTCGGCCATAACAAACCCTTGCCGGTTGACATCAAAGGGGATGGAAGCCCGTTTGGGATCTTCGGACCGTGATAAGGCGCGGCTGTTGTTGAATCCTCCCACTGCCAGTGGAACTACAGCAGCCTCGGATCCCCCTGCAATAACGGCATCTGCATAACCGTGCAAGATGGCGCGGTATGCTTCTCCTATGGCGTGAGTGGAAGTGGCACAGGCCGTAACAACAGGAAGACAGGGTCCCTGTGCGTTATGGGTTATGGCAATATTTCCTGCGGCTATGTTGCCGATCATGGTTGGGATAAACAACGGGGAAACCCGGTTTGGCCCGCTTTCCAGGTATTTTTTGCATTCGGCTATAAAAGTGTGTATTCCGCCGATCCCGGAACCTACATAAACACCCAGACGTTCCGGATCAACTCCCGGGTTGCTTTCTTTCATGGCCTGATAGGCTGCCGCCAGGGCATAAAGGGTATACAGGTCGGCTTTACGGGCAGTGCCCGGATCAATCCCGTAATCGGCGGGATTGAAATTTTTGACCAGACCGGCCACTTTTACGGTAAGATTTGTCGTGTCAAACGTATCAATGCGTTCAATGCCGCAAACTCCTGCCTTAAGGTTGTTCCAATAGGTTGGAATATCGTTTCCAATCGGGGATACGATACCCATACCGGTTATTACTATTCTTCTCATAGGGGGTTGTATGTTATAATTTTAACAGTGCAACGGCCTGTTGTATGATTTCATCAATGATTTCTTTGGCTGGCTGTATCTTTTTTACCAGACCGGCACTTTGGCCGGCCATATAACATCCCGTCTGTTCGTCACCGTCCTTTGCAGCTTTTCTCAACGCTCCGGCTCCAAAAGCATCAGCTTCTTCCTGGGTGATGTCGTGATCGTTTTCCATTTGGGTAAATTTCCGGGTAAAGGGTGTTTTCAGTGCCCTTACCGGATGTCCCAGTTTTTTCCCGGTTACTATGGTATCTGTATCTCCTGCCGAGATGATCTTGTCTTTATATATTTGATGTATCTGGCATTCTTCAGCTGCCAAAAAACGAGTTCCCATCTGGATGCCTTCGGCTCCCAGCATAAAAGCGGCAGCCATTCCCCTGCCGTCGGCAATACCGCCTGCAGCTACCACCGGAATGGATACGGCATCACATATCTGGGGTACAAGGGCCATGGTGTTGAGTTCTCCCACGTGTCCCCCGGCTTCGGCTCCCTCGGCAATGACGGCACAGGCTCCCATTCTTTCCAGGCGTTTGGCAAAAGCCACCGAAGCAACAACGGGGATCACTTTGATTCCGGACTGGAGCCATCCTTCCATGTATTTCCCGGGAGTCCCGGCCCCTGTCGTTACTACAGGGACTTGTTCTTCCACAACAACACGGGCTACTTCCTCTACATGAGGGCTCATGAGCATAATATTTACTCCAAAAGGCTTGTTGGTTAGTTCTTTACATAGTCGTATCTGCTCTTTCAGATACCCGGCATCTGCGTTCATGGCCGAAATCAGCCCCAGTCCGCCGGCATTGGAAACGGCTGCAGCCAGCCTGGCTTCAGATACCCAGGCCATTCCTCCCTGGAAAACCGGGTGGGTAATGCCTGTCAATTCACATATTCTGCTTTGTATTGTTTTCATAAGTATTAATTCATGGTCCAGGTAAAAAGACAGGTCCCTGCAGTAAAACCGGCACCGAATCCACTGAGTACAATAGTATCTCCCTGTTTTAACTGCCCGCTTTTATTCAATTCATCCAACAGGAGGGGAATTGTCGCAGATGAAGTATTCCCGAGACGTTCAATATTGTGGGGAAATTTTTCCACAGGTTGATGCAACTGGTTTCGTATGGTTTCAATAATACGCATATTGGCCTGGTGCAAAATGTAGTGATCCACCTGATCCGCTGTAAGCCCGGTTTCTTTCAAAATGCGTTCTATACCTTCAATAGAAGCATTGACAGCCATCTTGAAAACTTCTTTTCCGTTCATATACATAGGGACGCCTCTTTGTTGGTACGTAACAAAAGGGCAATCTTCCAGGGCTCTTTGGTAATAGAGAATTTCGGGCCTGTATTTTGCCGTAATGTAGGAAGCGTTAAAATCATTTCCTTCCGTTACCACTGCTGCTGCCGCTCCGTCCCCGAAAAGAACGGCCGTGTTACGGTCTTTCCAACTGCACATGCGCGTGGGTTCCTCGGCACAAATAACAAGGATGTTTTTGGCTTTCCCTGCCAGCTGGTAAGCCTGTGCCATGTCCAGACCGTAAACGAATCCGCTGCATGCGGCATTCAGGTCCACACAGGGGCAGGAGGCGTTTATCTCGCCGGATATCAGGCAGCTCATAGAAGGGGTTACGTAATAATTGACCACATTGGAGCAGATAATATAATCCAGTTGGGAGCCGTCCATATTTGCTTCTTCAAGGGCTTTTTTAGCGGCTTCTACAGCCAGGTCTTTCAGGTTTTCGTCAGAAATGATCCTGCGTTCTACAATACCGGTACGTGTCTTGATCCATTCGTCACTCGTATCCAAAAAAACGGACAACATATCGTTGGTGACAGACAATGAAGGAATTGCACTTCCCGTTCCAATAATTTTCATGCTTTTTTTACTTAGTTTTAATGACGAAGGCAATTATTGCTCAAAAACCCTGCCAGAAGAAAACAGGAATTGATTGACGAACAAGATATGAACGTCTACAAGTGCCTGTTATACAGATTTATAGTAAATATACACTGGTGTTATTAAAACAGGAAAACGCCTGCTTGTTCACAAATTTCGTGTGTGGATTGGGGCCAAACTGAGGATTGCACTTCCCCAATGTGGCATTTTTGCAACAGCAACATACATAAGCGGGATTGACCTATGCCACCGCCCATGGTTTGCGGTAATTTGTTGTCTAATAAAAGTTTGTGAAATTCCAGATCGACTCTGTCAAGTGCGTTGGCACGCTCAAGCTGGTATCGTAAAGATTGGGGATTTACCCGAATCCCCATTGAGGAAAGTTCAAAAGCAGACCCCAGTACGGGATGGTGAACAATAATGTCTCCGTTAAGTCCCATTAAACCGTGCTCCGTTTCCGTACTCCAGTCGTCATAGTCGGGAGCGCGGCCGTCGTGAACCGTATTGTCACCCAATGGACCGCCTATCCCCCTGACGAAGACTGCACCGTATTGGGCGGCAATCTTATCTTCCCTTTCTTTTGGGCCGAGTTGGGGATACAGTCTCCGAAGTTCTTCCGCATGAATGAAATGAATGTCGTGGGGCAGGAAGGGTACAAGTTGGGGAAAGCGTTCGCTTAACAGGAATTGCGTGCGTTTAATGGCGTAATAAATGGATTTTACACATTTGTGCAGAGTCTGAATATTACGTTCTTCCGGCAGGATCACTTTTTCCCAATCCCATTGATCTACATAAACGGAATGCAGATTATCGGTGATTTCATCGGGTCGTATGGCATTCATGTCTGTATATATACCCAGACCGGGCTCAATGTTGTGACGCCACAAAGCATAACGTTTCCATTTGGCAAGGGATTGTACAATTTCTACTTTCTTGTTGTTCAGCGTTTTTAGTGGAAAATTAACAGGAACCTCAGTTCCGTTCAGATTGTCATTCAGACCGGTACCTTCGGCAACCAGCAACGGGGCCGTGATTCTTCGCAATTTCAATTCTCCCGACAATTCCGTCTGGAATGTCTCTTTTATGAATTTGATAGCCTGTTCGGTTTGCCAGATATCCATCAGAGACCTGTAAGAAGTGGGAATAAACGTTTTATCCATGGTTATATTCTTTTCATTGTTGAGCGAAAATACAACAACATATCAATATGCACCAATAATCAATTAAATCTTAATATTTCTTACATTTGTATAAAGGATAACAGGAAACAGCAAGTGAAACCATACTGTTTGCTTTAGAACTTCTGTTCCATGATTTACAGGATCACTTTTTTGGGAACGGGAACTTCCACCGGAATTCCGTTAATTGGTTGTCAATGCAGGGTTTGCCGATCCGAAAACCGGAAAGATAAACGTCTGCGAGCTTCTGTTTTGGTAGAAATTATTAAGGACAGCGGTCAAACAGTTAGAATGCTCGTTGATGCAGGACCCGATTTCCGGCAACAAATGTTAACTTACGGGATAACCGGCCTGGATGCCATTTTGCTGACACACGAACACCGCGATCACATTGCCGGTCTGGACGATGTCCGCGCCTTTAATTTTTTATCCAATAAACCGGTCCCGATCTATGCGGAACAAAGGGTTTTCGATTCATTACGCAAACAATTTGATTATGCTTTTGCTGATTGTAAATCCCCCGGGTTGCCGGAAATGACTTTACATCCTATAGATAATGCACTGTTTTATGTCCGGGACGTTCCCATCATTCCGGTTCGGGCCATGCATGGTCCGTTACCCATTTTCGGATTCCGTATTGGCCCTATAGGATACCTGACAGATGCCAAGACCATCCAAAATAAAGAACTGATAAAATTCAGGGACGTAGAAATTTTTGTGATCAATACGGTACAAAGGATGGTACACAGAACCCATTTTTCTTTATCACAGGCCATTGATGTAGCCCAAATCATAAACGCCCCGCAAAGTTATCTTACCCACCTTTCCCATTGCCTGGAACCCCATGAAGAATTGATTGCAGGCCTCCCACCGGGTATTGAACCTGCTTATGACGGACTGGTAAGGGAGGTTGAAGTTAAAGATAAATGATGATATAATACATCATTATCCCGCTGGCAATAAGCTTAAGTCCAATTCCAAAAAGGAATCCAAGGAAAGAGCCGAAGGCCGGTTTCAGGGATCCCGAGATTCCCTTTTTTGTTTTGTTGTATAAAATTTCACCCAGCAGGGCTCCCAGGAAGGCTCCCAGGATCATTCCCAGCGGAGGGAAAAATACGATCCCCAATAACATACCGGCTAAAGCAAACCTTGTGGCTGCCGGGCTGCCACCGGTCAGTTTGGTAAAATAGGCCGGGACCAGGTAATCCAGCACGGTAACTACAGCCGCAATAATACCCCATAACAGTAAAAAAGACCATTTCATGGTACTATCCGGTAAAAAATAAAGCAAAAGCAGCCCTAAAAAGCTCAAAGGCGGCCCGGGCAATACAGGAAGCAGACAACCCACCAAACCCGCTATTCCCAGAATTACCGCAAGTATTTGGATTACAAGATCCATTCTACAAAACGCGTTTTTGCTTTACGCAGGTCTTTGGCCAGGATCCATTTAATATCGGACCGGGTTGTCCGGAACCATTTATAATACTGATAGAATGTAAGGGGAGAAGGGAGGAACACCAGGGACAAAGCCAGGGCGAGTTCCCATTCAAAAAGACCAAAAACAGTAATTGCAAATACAACGTAAGTAATGGTCCAGATCAACAAAGTGGATACAAAACGTACTGAATTATGAAAAGCAGGGTCTTCTATCTGTTTACAGAATAAATAGGAGGCCAACAGGGTAGGAGCGGAAAGAAGAGAGCTGACCACAAAACAAGGAAACAACAACAGCAATAATAAAGATCTGTAGATAATTGTTATTCCGGGATTCGGGTTGGCAACTGAAGCCATGCTGATTCGTTTCTTTTTACGGCGTTCAATAAAGCCGGCAATCTCTTCCAGGACTCTTTCTGTGTTTGCCGGGTCCGCTTCGCGGCGGTTTTGGATCAACTCTACCGTATACCGGTTTGCTGTCAGCCGGTTCTTTAAAACCCGGTGTTTCAAGCTCAATTGTTCAATCCTGTCGTAACAAGACATATTGCACAGCTCCAGGGTGGCATCGTAATGAACATCATCCGGAATGTAAAGGATCAGTTTTTTCAGATCTTCCTGAAGTTTTTCTTTCAGGTCGTTCATAAGAACGGGTTGTTCCTTTGTGGGATTTGCATTAACAAAAGCTGTTACGTTTATGGGCTGGCCTATCTGAAATAAAAGGGAAGATCGGTAGCGAAAGAAATTCCCATATTCAATACCGATGGGAACAATATATACAGGCTTTTCCCCGGCAATTTCTTCATTGGCCAACAGGGCAACACGAAATATTCCTTTACCCAAAGGCAGTAAACTGTGCATAGGGCGGTGAGCTCCTTCTGGAAGAATAACAAAAGGTATGTTGTTGCGGAGTACTTCAGCCGACTGTTTTATGATATCATCATTGTTTTTCAATGTGTTGCGACCGTCACGGATCCTGTTTATGGGCATTATCCGTAGAAAGTAAAAGATCTTTGCAAGGAGCGGTTTCTTGAATATGTCTGCTCTTGCTACAAATACTTTGGGGCGTGTATCCAGATCCAGCACAGCCAATGCATCCATCAATGCATTGGTATGATTGGATGCAAAGATCAAAGCGCCGTCAGAAGGAAGTTTTTCTATGCCGTAATACTCCCGTTTCCCGTATGATAGTCTGAAAAAAAGGCCAACGTAATACTTAAGAACGGTATAATAAATATTCCTTTCGTAAATCCGTTTCTTACGTTTTGTGCCCATGAGCTTACTATTGAGATGTTTTCCGGGTCAGACTCCTGTCCCTCCAGTTAAACAAGAAAGAAACACCGAGTCCTGAAATAATATGCCATACCCCCCACCAGGCCGTAATAAACAACATACCTCCCAGGGCAAGCTCAGGGGGAAATATCTTTGGATTGAATAAAAGCACCAGTCCCAGTCCTGAATTTTGAATTCCGGTTTCTATGGTCAACGTACGCCTGTCTTTACGCGGTATCCTGAAAGCAGAACCCACTCCGTAACCTATACCCAAAGCCAGTGCATTGTGCAAAAACACAATGATAAAAATAAAAAAGATGTATTTGATAAAAAGATCAAAATTGTTGCTGAATGACAATACGACCATGGCGATGAAGAAAATCAATGAAAAATATTGCATTGGTTTCTTCATCTTTTCTGCTGTTTTTGGAAAGAAGTGTACGAATAAAATACCCAGGACCAAAGGTATGCCCAGCAGGATAAATACGGTTTCCAAAGTTTGCCAGATGTCAATATGCAGAGGTTGCAATGCAGCGTCGGCATAACGGTTCAGGTAACGCGTATACAATCCGCCCCAAAAAGCAAAACTGAAGGGTGTCATAAAAGTGGCTATGGAAGTGCTAACGGCGGTCAGTGTAACGGACAGTTCCGTATTGGCTTTGGATAAGGAGGACATGAAATTGGAAATATTTCCCCCGGGACACGATGCCACCAGGATCATCCCCATAGCAACCATTGGCGTTACATAATTTCTAAACGCCATGATAAGCAGGAAAGTCATTGCTGGAAGCAGGATGCATTGACAAATAAGTCCCAGAATCGCTGATTTGGGACGAGTAAATACAGTTTTGAATTCAGCCGGTCTGATACCCAGGGCAACCCCGAACATGACAAGAGCCAGTACAATGTTGATGACCCTCATTCCCTCGGCCGAGAAATTGATCCGGATAGGGTCTAGATTAAGCAGTTGTTCATACATGTATACAAATATAGGAAAAAAAGCTTACAGGAAACCGGGCTGCTTAATGAACTTCAAAGAGCACGGGTTCTCCGGAAACACTATCTCCTGCCACCCACAATTCAAACTGGCCTGGTTCCACGGTCAGGTCCATGTTCAGGTCCCGGAAAGCCAGTTCGTTGACTGGAAGTGTCCAGTTTACTGTCCTGCTTTCTCCGGGGTTGAGGGTAATGCGCTCAAAAAACTTTAATTCCCTTACCGGCCTGGTTACTGAGCCGGTTATATCACATATATACAATTGTGCAATTTCCGTCGCTGTGTATTTGCCGGTGTTGGTAAGATCAAAATTTAATTCTATTACTTCATCTTTCCCGTATGTAACCTTATCCAGTGTAATATTGGTATAAGCGAAAGATGAATAAGAGAGACCGTAACCAAACGGGAACAACGGATCGGCTCCCAGATCCAGGTAAAAGCTCGTATTACCCAGGGACGTTTGTCCAGCTTTTGGCGGAATGTCTTTCAAAAGGGTTTCATTGCCCTGGAACGGACGTCCTGTTCTGTTGTGATTGTAATACAGTGGTATTTGTCCGGATGAGAGAGGAAAAGTGACAGGCAATTTTCCGCTTGGAACTTCATGTCCGAATATCAGATCTGCCAGGGCGGGGCCGCCCATGGTGCCGGGATGAAATGCATACAGCAGGGCATTGCTCCATCTGGTTTCTTTTTGGATGGTAAGAGGTCTTCCCGCCATGACTACCGTAACAACGGGTTTCCCTACGGCCTGGAGGGCTTCAATCAACCGGCTTTGCCCTTCCTGAAGGTCCAGGTTGGCCAGGCAATGTGCCTCACCCGACAAAATGGATTCTTCTCCCGTGAAAACAAGAACGGCATCTGCACGGCGGGCTGCTTGTACGGCTTTGCGGATTCCTGACGGATCGTTGTCACGGGAATGATTCAACGCGGGTTCGTAGAGAATACGGATGTATTTTCCATGTGCATCCCTAATGGCTTTCAGTGGGGTAATGGTAGCGTTTTCTTCCCCGTCAAAAACCCACGTGCCCAGCTGGTCATGTGGGGCATCGGCCATAGGACCGGTAATCAGTAACGTTTTAATGCGGGTTTCGTCCAAAGGCAGCGTCCCGTCATTCTTAAGCATTACCACACTTTCTGTTGCGGTTTGTTTTGCCAGTTCCAGGTGATCCGGAGCATAAAAAACATCCTTGTGCAGGTTTTCGTCAACGTAAGGATTTTCAAACAACCCCAATCTGAATTTAACCCGCAGAATATTTCTGACTGCCTCATTTAGAAGTTTCTCCGGAATGTCACCTTCTTTAACGAGTTCCGGCAGATGATTTATATAGGCAAAAGACATCATATCCATATCCACCCCTGCCTTTACTGCTAAATATGCGGCATGAGCAGGATCTTTTGCAAATCCGTGCGGGATCATTTCCGTGACAGAACTCCAGTCACTGACCACAAAACCCGTAAAATTCCATTCGTCACGAAGCACATTGCGTAAAAGAAACGTGTTTCCTGTAGAGGGCACTCCGTTGTTATCGTTGAATGAAGTCATAAGGGACAGGGCACCTGCATCTAATGCCTTTTGGAACGGAGGCAGGTATACGTTTCTCAGGAGCCTTTCAGGGATAAAAGTACTGTTGTAATCCCTTCCACCCTCTGCAGCCCCGTATCCGGCAAAATGTTTTACACACGCAGCCATACTTGCCGGATCAGCAGGATCTGTACCCTGGTATCCTTTCACCATGGCTTCACCCATTACGGAAGTCAGGTACGTGTCTTCTCCAAAACCTTCTGCGATCCTTCCCCACCGGGGATCCCTGGCTATATCAAGCATGGGTGAAAATGTCCAGCGAACGCCTGATGCCGTAGCTTCCCTTGCTGCAATACGGGCCCCCTGTTCCACAACGGCAGGGTTGAACGTGGCGGCCATACCCAAAGGAACGGGAAATATGGTTTTAAACCCGTGAATTACGTCACGTCCTACAATCAAAGGAATTCCAAGACGTGATTCTTCAACGGCAATTTTTTGATAAGCGTTTACCCTTGCCGGATCCACTTCGTTAAGGATGGATCCCACTTGTCCGTTTTTTATGGCCTCTGCCAGACGTTGGTCCACACCCATATTGGAAGCAGATATCTGGTTCATCTGACCCATCTTTTCTTCTAACGTCATTTGTGAGATCAGGCGGGATATTTTCTTTTCGGTTTCCCGGTCGGTTCCGGTTTGTTGCTGTGTACAAGACCATATAAGTGAGGTACACAATAATATCAGGAAGGTCTTTTTGAGCGGCATCATGGGAAGGGTTTATTTTTTCTGAAAAACTCTTACATAATCAATTTCGTAGGTAGCAGGCAGGGCACCGGGATCAACACCTTCAGCACCACCCCAGTTCCCCCCCCAGGCCAGGTTTAGTTTTAAATAGAACGGCTTGTAAAAGGGCCAGGTATCGGATATGCCTTTCTGGTCATTGGTGAAGGTGAAATAACGGACTCCGTCAATGTATCCGTAAATGGCGTTTTCAGTCCATTCTACAGCATATACATGAAACTCGGTCTGGGCAGTGGAAATGTATTTTTCGGCCGTGCGTTGCGTTCCTATGGCGTGGTTGTAACTTTTACAGTGAATGGAACTGCTTACCCAGTTGGGACGGTATCCAACATGTTCCATAATGTCAATCTCGCCGTCATCCGGCCAGGCTTTAAAGTCCTTGGGTAACATCCAGAAGGCGGGCCAGGTGCCTTTCCCAACCGGGAGTTTAAGACGTGCTTCAAAATAACCGTATGTCCAGCTGCGGTAAGTGTTCATACGAATGGAAAGCACGTCGTCACCCGATTGTTTTGCAATGATTTTCAACGTTCCACCGGATACAATTGCACAAGTGTCTTTTCCCTCATGGATGGGAATATACCGCTGAAGTTCATTGTTTCCCCAACCTCCGGCACCTGTTTCAAACCACCATTCTGAAGATGCAAGTGCATCAAATTCATCCCGCCAGACCAATTTGTATCCTTCAGGCACATTCACCGTGGGATCCACAATTGTCGTAGTGTCTTTCGGATTCAAATGTTGAAAAACAGAAAGCTCTTTTTTATAATTGCCGGAACGGAATGTTAAAAGACAGGTTCTGTCTTCGCCGGTACGGTTTTCTGTGGCATTTACGGTAATGGTGGAAGTCCCGTCCAAACCTCCCGTGGGATAAGTGGAACACCAGGATTGGTCAGATGAAACGCCCCATTCACAATTGGATGTGACAGTTACGGACCCTGACTCAGAAGCAAAGCCAAATTCCAGAGTTTCTTTGGAAAGATCAATTTGCGGATTGTCAGATGGTTCCGGCCCGTTGCCGCCGTTACAACCACAGGTAGCCAGGGTGAAAGAGGCAATGATAAAAAAGAGCTTTTTCATGAGAAATATCGTTTGTTATTAGTTAACGTACCTTTGGAAGCGGTAATGCCAGGCAATATTTCCGTTGTCGGTTACCAATTCCATGATATAAGGAGTCATTTTTACGATACGGTACACAGGATTGTCATAAGTGGCCGCATTGGGCAGGTAACTTACAAAAGTTTGCGGAGGGAATGTCAGAACCCCGTCTTCCAGGATATAGGAAGCTGTCTGTACGTCAACGGGCACGGCATAATCCACATTGGTTTCTCCGCCCCAGTATTCGGGATGGAACCCGCTTTCCCAGTTGCAATATACGGTACCTCCGGGTCCGGGATCATATACGTACGATCCGTCCGATCCAAAGATAAGAATATCATCATACAAACCTACTCCCTGTTTGTCGTACGGAGGAGCACTCCACCAATCCAGGCCGTTTCCACCGCTTGGGCCGCATCCAAAGTGTCCCTGTACGGAAGGTTCCCAGGTCCAGGCGCCTGCAAGTTTTGTAGCGTAATCGCCCTGTCCCAGTTCATCTCCTTCGTAACCCGAGGGGACGAAGCTGTAATGCCAGGTGATGCCGGGAGCGTCTATGGCAATTTCCAGCAGGTCGGTAGTCAATGTCAAAACGCGGAAGCGAGGAGTGGCATAGCCTTCGGGATTGGGAACGTAACCCACAACCGTTTCGGCCGGAAATTCCAGATACATGACGCCTCCTTCAGTATAAAGTTCCCAGCTGCTTGTCTGTGTTTCAAAAGGAATGGCGTAGTCGTTGCCGTCTCCTGGATTCAAATCCGGCCGTACTCCGCTGTCCTTGTTAACATAAACGGTTCCGCCGGCTCCGGGATCCATTGTATACGTTCCGTCTGCGGCAAATGTCAGGATGTCATCATACATGCCCACCCCGTTTTTATCCAGCGGAGGAGCACTCCACCAGCCCAGTCCGTCACTTCCGGGTTCTCCACATCCCAGGTGTCCGGTACTCATGAAGTTCCATTTCCAGGACTTGGAATTACCGCCGGTCAATTTTTCTTCGTCGGTCATTGAAGAACCAGGATCCAGGGGTATATAGCGGAAATGCCAGGCAATGCCGCCATTATCCACTACCAGTTCCAGAACAGAAGCTGTAAGTGTAATCACCCGGTATGTGGGGTTGGTAAGGGCTTCCGGGTTGGGAATATAACCAATGATAGATCCGGCAGGGAATTTCAGGAATGTATGATCTCCTTCCATTTCAAAGCTGTATGTTCCTTCTCCTACTTCGGCCGGAGCCATGTAATCTTCCTCGGCCGTTTTGTAGGAAGTTTCGTATCCGGAACCTGCATTTACATAGATCATACCATCTACAGGATCAAATTTAAACGTGCCGTTTGAGCGGAACGTGAGCTGGTTGTCGTACATGCTGAATCCTTCTTTTTCATAAGGATTGGCACTCCACCAATTGGTACCGTCACTGCCCGGCTCACCGCAACCAAGGTGTCCTTTGGTGGCAGCATCCATAACCCAGATCTTTTCTGTGCCTCCGGATATAAAGCGGATGTCTTCCGTAGGATCGTAGGGGGCTATGTAGTCGTATTCCACAACAAATTCAACCAGTTTTGAACCGTCTGATATGCCGTGGGAATTCAGCGCTTTAACTTCTACTGCGTAGGTCCCTGCCTTTTTATACGTTTTGACGACTTTGCTTTTTGTTACGTATTCTTTGCCGTCAAAAATGAATATGGGCGTAGTTCCCGAAGGGGCCACGTATTCAAAAGTCACCGTTGTGAGAAAATTCTCATCGTATGCCGAGGTGACGTTAACCTCTATATCTGCCGCCTTGGGAACCAGTGATTTGTCCGGCTTCAGGTATTCGGGCTGCGTACAGGCGAACAACAACGGGAACAACAGGATCCAGGAAAATTTATATACTATATTTTTCATTTCTGTAATCTTTTATGTTGTCTGTCTCTAGTAAGGATTTTGAGTCAGTGTACCTGCACTCTTGTCAATTTCAGATTGAGGAATGGGCCAGTACTTTTTCTGGGGTGTCCAGTTTACCGTACGGTACAAATGGTTGTCTGCAGTCAATACAGATGCTGCTTTGCCGGTGCGTACCAGGTCCCAGTAACGTTTTCCTTCCCCCACGAATTCAAGGTGGCGTTCCTCAATGATGTTATCCAGCGTTGCCGATACCGGAGGTACCTGCGCACGGGTGCGAATGGCATTCAGATAACTCTGGGCATCTCCGCTGCCTGCACCCCTGGTGATCAGTTCGGCAGCATTGAGCAATGTTTCCGCATAGCGGTAAACGCGCTGGTTGTTGCCATAGTTCAGGTTGGGGTCGGCTGTGTAACCGTGGTTTCCGTTTTTACGGCCAATGTATTTCAAAAGGAAATAGCCTGTATCCTGCCAACGGGCAGTATAGCTGGCACCTGTTTCATCGGCGTGTTTGGCAAAATTCAGAATACCGCCGTCCCGGCGAATATCACCTTCTGCATACATGTTGTAAGCAGACTCGGCAACGGGACTGAAACCCCATCCATCGCAGAAATCATTCCCGACGTACCCCGGAATGCCAATCAGCACGGGATAAACAGATCCGCCGGTTGCAATGGGAGCACCCCAGTCACGAACTCCGCCTTCGGAAATGTAATTGATCTCCCAGATGGATTCGGGACCCCATTCACCTTCTTCTTCCCAAAGGCCTTTGAAGTCGTTGACCAGCGAGTACTGACCGGAATCTATGATCTCTTTCATGTATTGGAAAGCCGTATTAAATCGCGACTCATCGTTTTGATAAAGGACCACTTCCGTGTAAAGCATATAAGCCATGGCTTTCGTAATACGTCCTTCTTCCCCGAACGGGGCTTTCATAGGCAGGGCGTTCGTTGCCAGCGCGTCTTCTATGGCAGTGATGATGTTTTGGTAAACCTGGTCTGCGGGAACTTGGTCTGTGATATAAGGGAACGACAGGTTTTCATCGTAATAAGGTATGTTTCCCCAGAATTTCCAAAGAACATTGTAATAATAGGCTTTCAGGATTTTTGCCTCGGCAACGTATTTTGCTTTCAGGGCCTCATCCATTTCAATTTCAGGAGCTTTAGCTATAACAATGTTGGATCTGTTTACACCGGAATAGGCGGTTGTCCAGATCATATTGGGCACATCGGTGGATGTGGCCGTGTAAAAATGGGTTTTCACCAGAATGGGCTGGTCTCCTTCATTTGACCCGCCGGTATAGATGTCGTCCGCCATTATGTCGGATACCATATTCAGTGAATTGTACTGGTAAAAATAATCGAACCATTGCAGGGGATCGTAAGCCGCCACCAATCCGGAATACAATCTGTCTGCCGAATTGTAGTAGTTGCTTTCCAATATGGAACCTTTGGATTCCACAACCAGGAAATTATCTGAACAGGAATACAGACCCAGGGCGAACACCGTACTTAATAATAAAAATATCTTTTTCATAATAGTATCTGTTTCAGGATTAGAAAGTAAGATTTATACCCAGTGTGTAGATCTTGGATTGCGGATATACTCCGCGGTCAATACCCAGAGAGGTTCCGCCGGAAGCGATCTCCGGATCAAACCCGGAATAATTGGTGAACGTAAGCACGTTCTCTCCCGCTACGTATATTCTCAAGTTTGAAATGAAGATTTTGCGTGTCAGGTGAGAAGGCAGCGTGTACCCCAATTGAACGTTTTTCAAACGAAGGTAAGAACCGTCTTCTACCCAGAGATCGGAAGCCCGCCAGTTTTCGTTGGCACTTTCATAGGAGAATCGCGGAATCTTATTGGATGTGTTTTCTCCCGTCCAGCGGTTCATCATGTAAGACGGCAGGTTAATGTAATAAAGGTCCGTACGACGGGTGACATTATATACATCCACCCCGTAAACACCCTGGAAGAAAGCATTGAAATCAAGGCCTTTCCAGGTGAATCCCAGGTTGAAGCCAATACTCCAGTCCGGCATGCCTTTACCTATCATGGTACGGTCGTCATCGTCTATGACACCGTTGTTGTCAATATCTACAAAACGAACGTCACCGGGCTGGGCCTTGGGCTGTATACCGGCCTCAACTTCTGCCCAGTTCTGGAACAATCCGTCTGTTTTCCATCCGTAGAAGAATGGGAAAGGATATCCGTTCTGGGCACGGGTAAGTGTCCCTATCTTGTGGGAGTCGTAATTCTGCCATCCGTTCTCATTTCCCAGTTCAACCAGGAGGTTATTCAGGTATGTCGCATTTGCGCCAATATTGAAATGAGCATCACCCAGGCTGAAACGGTATCTGAAATCGAATTCCCATCCGCTGTTGTCCATGATTCCCACGTTCCCTGTAGGGGCGCTGTCTCCGGAATATGCCGGCACCGGAATATCCATGAGCATTCCTGTGGTACGTTTTTTATACCAGTCCACGGAGAATGTGAGTGCATCCCTGAAAAATCCCAGGTCAAGACCGATATCGGTCTGGGTGGATTCTTCCCAGCGGATGTCTGCATTGGCAAACCCGTTGGGTTTTGCGCCGGTGCTGACAACACCCGGATTCCCGAAAGGATAGTTATTTCCCGAGGCCATGGTGGTGGTGTAACGGAACTGACCTATGGATTCGTTCCCGTTTTTCCCCCAGGAAGCCCTTAATTTACCGCTGGTTAACCAGCCCGAGGCGCCTTCCATGAAAGACTCGTTGGAGAAATTCCATCCTACTGATGCGGATGGGAATATGGCATACAGGTTGTTGGGCCCAAAGTTGGAAGAACCATCCCTGCGCACAGTAGCCTGGAACATATATTTTTCAGCGTAGTTGTAACTGACACGGGCAAAGAGAGAAGACAGCCTGTGAGGTGTGTAAACGTAACCGCTGGCAGTCTGGTATTCCTGGGTTCCCGTAGCAAATCCCATATTGGCTTTATACGGGTCTTCTTCCTGCAGGTAACGGTTGCCCCCGGCCAGGTTTATGCCCATATTGCTCTGTGCGGACTGACCTACAAGTGCCTGGATAAAGTGAGACCCAAACTGTTTTTCGTATGACAGCACGTTTTCAACCTGCCATACCAATGACCGGTTCATGGAGGACCAGACTTCTGAATATTCCCTGAAGTTTTTGGTAGACAGAAAATACGCGGGACTCCATCCGTCACTGCCCCAGAATGACAAATCGGTTCCCAGAGAGCTCCGGAATTTCAGGTTGTCCCAGATACCCATCTCGGCCCAGAAATTCGAAACAAATTTGTCCGAGTTTCCTTTAGATCCGGGCAGGCTTAAAGACGCCAGCGGATTTACCATTTCGTTGTAGATACTCCCTTCCACGATGCTGAAAGGTTTCCCGTTCCGGGGATCTTTCACGGCTGTGGGATGCTCGGCAAGGAGCGTTTCGGGATCGTCATCATAAACCTGCAGGGTGGGAGCCATGCCCAAAGCCGAGCCAAGGGGGCCGCCAAATTCCGAGTTGGTGGTTATGCCATAGGATGTGTTCCGGGAATAGGCAATGTTCATGCCCATAGTGAATTTGTGCAGGAAATTCCGTTTGGCAGACTGATCCATCAGGTTGTACGTGGTGTTGGTACGTATAGTCAGACGTTCGTAATTGGAACGGTTGAAATTACCTCCCACAATACCATCTTGTTTGTAGTATCCCCCGGAAATGTAATAATTTACTTTATCGGAGGCTCCACTGATGGTCAGCTGGTGGTTGATCTGCGGTGCGTTGTAATTGAATATTTCCTTTTGCCAGTCAGTACCTTCTCCAAGGGAGTAAGGATCGTTGTATACCGGGGCTTTTCCCTGTGCCAGGTGTCCTTCATTCATCAGGATGGCGTATTCGGTGGCATTCAGAACGTCATATTCTTTCCAGGGATTCTGGAAGCCGTATGAGAAATCATAAGTAACGCGTGCAGTCCCTTTTTGTCCCGATTTTGTGGTAACCAGGATAACTCCGTTGGCTGCACGGGCTCCGTACACGGCACCGGATGCCGCGTCTTTCAGTACTTCAATGGATTGAATATCCGAAGGATTCAGATAGTCGATCCCTCCGCCGATGGGCATTCCGTCAACAATGTACAAAGGTTCGGAATTGTTGATCGTACCTACACCACGTACACGTACGCGTGCAGAAGCTCCGGGTTGTCCGGAGGAGGAAGTGACCGTTACTCCGGAAGTTAATCCTTTCAGAGCATTGTCAATACGTACCGGAGCAACGTTTTTAAGGTCATCGGAAGATACTTTGGCAATGGAGGCCGTTACCACACTCTTTTTCTGAGTGCCGTAACCGACAACCACAACTTCTTCAAGTAATTCGGAATCTTCTTCCAACGTTACATTAATAACGGCTGCTCCCGTAACGGGGATGATTTGAGTTTTATAGCCTATGTAAGAGAAAAGAAGGTTGCTTCCGACAGATACCTCCAGGGAGTAATATCCGTCAATATCGGTAGAAACCGCATTTGAAGTGTTCTCTTCCATCACATAAACTCCGGGAAGTGACATTCCGTCCGTCCCGGTAACCGTACCGCTCACTTTCACGGTTTGGGCGTAAAGTGAACAGCTTAGTCCTAAAAACAAAAGGGTCAGTAGCTTTTTCATGCTGTTTTGTTTTAGATTTGGTAATTTTATGTTAGATTGGTTAGAAATTATAAGCTCAGGTTAATAATTTTTTAAAATTAGAAATTAAACCTCCTTCTTTTTTTTAATGTGGCAATTTAGTGGACTGGTGCACAGGAAAAATAAAACAAACCCCTATAAATCAGAGGTTTGTGTTTTCTTTGAGCGATAAAAAAGTGGATTTAAAGGGTTGCGACCCGGTCTTCAAAGTCATCCCGGGAGCCTATGGCGGCATTTTTTATTTTAGCCCTGTAATTGTAAATGGTGTTGACTGAATACCTGAGCAGGGCCGCAATTCTTCCTGAATCTTTAATGCCGAGTCTTATCAGGGCAAAGATCCGCAGCTCGGTATTGAGCAATTCGCCTTTCTTCAATACGATTCGTTCTTCCGGGATCAGCAGATCGTTGAAATCATCCACAAAACTTGGATACAGTTCAAGGAAAGCCGTGTCAAAAGTCCTGTAGAAGTTGGCTATTTCTTTATCGGCCCATTCCGTATTGCTGAGCTCTTCTTCCAGGTCTTGCACCTTGCCGTACCGGATGCTTCGTCTGACCTGGGCACGAAACTCCTTCATTTTGTCCAGGTTGTCCGATAATATGGCCAGAAAAAGACCAATGTATCCTTCTTTGACCCGGTTGGATTCCGCTATCTGGTGGTTAAGTCTTTGCAATTTTTCATTGATAAGGTTCAGCTCATTGTTTTGGGAGACAATGCGTTTGTTGATAACGCGTAATGATTTGTGGGCCCTTATGGTACGCCGGGTTTGTTTTACCAGGTAGCCAATGGCAAAGATCAAAATGAGCAACAGGGCGCTGATAGAGATTAAAAATGCTTTAACCCGCCGGGTCTGCGCCACTTGTTTTTCCTGGTATGCTCTTTCAATTTGAGGCAATACCCCGGCTACCTGCCAGGGCCGGAGTTTGGCATTGTAAAACAAGGCATCGGCCAAAGAAATATCTATGTATCTGAAAGCCCTTTCAATATTGCCCCCCGTTTCAAACAAAACAGTGGCCAGCCTGGTGAGTGAGGCATGGTCCTTTACGGCAGACTGAATATCAGCCATGGCAGAACGGGCCAGCCATTCCATTTGATTGTTGACATCTCCCCGGTTCTGATAAACGGTAGACAGATGGTAGGCATAGATGGCGTATTGGTGGGATGATTCTTTGTGACGGGAAACCAATATATGTGACAGGCTGTCGGCAAGGTCCAGGTTTTCCTGTTCGTAAGCTTCCTGGAACCTGTAATATAGATGCTCGTCAGATTGTCTATCAAGTAGTTCCAAAATCTTTCCCCGGTAATAGTTTTTTCTGGCCTGTGACATAAATTTGGTGGCAGGATCGGTGGAATACTCAGAGAGTTCGGCTGCCAGGCGTTGTAAAGCGGCATAGTATTCCGGAAGTAGTGACGGATCCAGCTGAAGGGAGTCGATCTCGTTGTACAAAATATCCCCGGATTCAAAGAAATTCCCTGATGTGGCAAAGATCAATCCGCGACGGATCTGGGATTCGTCTCTGTATTTCCTGTTATCCAGCGTGCTTGCCAGGTTGGCGGAAATTTCAATATAATGCAAGGTGGAATCAAAATTGTAGGCTTTGTATTCGTCAATAATCTGCTGGTAAAAGCCGTAACGTTGTTCCGGAGAAAGGTCCTGGTATTGCAGAACGCTTTTCAATGCATTGATACGTTGAACCCGGTTTTGTTCATAGGTGGAACGTAATTCCAGTTGCTTGTCCAACATGTCCAGCAGCCGGTTCAAGGGTTGCCTGTTCTCTCCGTACAGCAGCACGGCAGAGAAAACCAGGCAGATGGCTGTTAGACTGTGGCGTTTCATGATAAGTGGGTTAGAACATATAGCCAAGCATAATGTACAAACCGGTGTTTCCGTCCTGTTTGTTAAGTGCTTTCGCAAAATCTACCGATAAAATGAAGTTTTCATTCATAGCTACCTTCAAGCCGGCACCGGCACTCATATGAAATCCGTCTTCCGAGGTAAAGAAATCGTTGTAGTCAACGCCCGAGGCAGCCGTCAGGGCACGCAATTCAGTTTCGGAACGGTTTAGTTCTACCGGATCCGTAATGTAGCCTATGTCAAACAGGGGATTGATACCAACATAAAATGCCTGGCGGGCTATCCGGAACGATACCAGTTTTACTCTCAATTCAACATTAGCGTATGCATACCCGTCACCGGTAACACGGTTACGTACAATACCCCTCAGGCTGTTGGCACCACCAAGCATTTCGTAATTGGCCCGTTTGGTGAACAAGGTAGCCATATAATTTTTCATATAGAAGGGCGTGTTTCCCCAGAGGGATCCCTGGTACCCCAGGCGGTAGGCAAAGATGATGTTGTCCCTCCATACAGGGACGTAATGCCGGAAAGAAGCATTCAGAGTAAGGTGGTTGTATTCTTTCTGTTCTCCAAAGGCTCCAAAATAAGTAAGAAAGGCATCGGCCCAAATACCCCGGTTGGGATTGTTGGGACGGTTGCGGGTATCAAATGTAAGGCCGGCCCTTACAAACGGGTGGGTTCCCCCGTTAAGTTCGTTGTCTTTGATCAGGCCCCAGTCTTTATAGTAGTTGTACAGGGTGGGTTGTTGATCCGTGGTGGGGAGTTTTTTATCCTCGTCCTTGTTACGGTTCAAAAACTCTATGTTCACTTCATCTGCCCCGTAATGAAACACACCCAGACCGGCATTCCAGTAAAGATCTCCGGCAAGGGTACCCTGGAAATCCGCTGTAGAACGGAAGAAGTTTTTCTTCATTTTATAAAAAGCGCGTGACAGGTAGCCTGTCTCTCCGGTTTTTCCCCATTCCGGGTTGTAAACAGAACGGTACCCGTTAAATCCCAAAAAGTCAGCCATTGCTTCAGGCACATAACTCAGGTCAAAAGTGACACGGACTCCCGGGATCAGGTATTTGGAATCGTAGAAGAAACGGAAAAGTCCGGAGCGCTTTGTTGTATAATTGGCTTCAACGTACATTAGGTGTTTGTACTGGGGAAAAGTGGAACCGTCCCCGTAATAATATACCTCTGCCAGGGCCCCGTACTGGAAACCCAGGTCGGTGTTGTACCCTATGCTGGGCAAGGCCCCGAAGGTCCAGCCTTTTTTAACGATTGAGGTGCTGTCTTTTTGAGCTGCGGCCGTGTTTGCCGTAATAAAGCAAAGCAGCATAATTATCAATAAACGACACGTTTTTTTCATATTTCAGGTTGTTAGTATTATCCAATCCATTTTAAGATCCCGGCAAGGAAGGTTCCCAGGTATGTTCCGCAGGCATAACCTACCAGGCCAATGATGATACCGTTGACCAGAACTTTTCTGTTGTTCATGGCAGCGGCAATAGGGGGGACAAAGGGAGGAGAAAACAATAAAGCAATGTGGGAGACTGTAAAAAGATCCCCTTCCACACGGAAGATCCTCGCCAGAATCAAATGGAGCACGATGGAAA
>JAEAME010000370.1_pt1 | contig 48082 bp, 46 predicted proteins | sample 8958731 | NCBI WGS metagenome assembly JAEAME01 (sample SAMN16933194, study PRJNA681113) | bioreactor sludge metagenome | isolation source: anerobic bioreactor sludge (Control) | place: India:Bengaluru | collected 2018-10-24
GGTTGCTGTCCATCCCGTGTAATCCTGCTCAAAGCTGCCGTTGGTTAGACCGCTGGTGGTCTGGGTGACTGTGGAAGGGGAGCCGGTGCCTGCCTGAGTGATGGTGAAGAGCTTGCCTGCTATAGTAGAGGCAACAGTTCTTGCACTCGCATTGCTGTTGGCAGCTACAGAATAGGATACCGTACCATTGCCGGTCCCCTGATTCCCCGAGGTGATGGTAACCCAGGATGCGCCGCTGCTGGCTGTCCAGGGGCAACCTGTCTGGGTGGTGACCTGAACCGCCCCTGTTGTTGCTTGCGGTGCAACGGATGCTGAAGGTGGTGAAATGGAATAGGTACAAGTCCTATGGCTTACCTCAGATGAATAGGCGCTTTCAACGTTCGACGTGTTGTATGCCGTTGCAGCAAAATAATAAGTATTCCCATCTGTGAGGCCGCTTACCGTATACGTGTTGACTCTTCCCACGTCGATAAACATGTTATAATTTCGCGAGGCGGTACCATAATAGACTCTGTAGCCGGCAAGATCGCTTTCAGTGTTGGAATCCCAAGCAAGAGTGACTTGGGCCGCCATTACCGGTACACTGAAAAAAAGGACTATCAATCCCACGCAGAGAAGCAAAAAAGAAAATGCAAGACATCGTTTTTCTTTTCGCAAACTAATCATGTCTGGTTTTACCATCGTATAAAACATTATTCTCCTTTTCGTTTGTTTTTCATTAAGCAAGTAGCATGCCAAAGAGGAAAAATATCATAACTTATTGATATTAAATGTTTATTGTGTCTTCAATGTTATTTGCGATGATGATAAGCGAATTAGCAAGCATACGCTATTGCTGATAGGAATGTAGTTTTTTTCATACATTTAAAAAACCTTCAGGTCATCCCTTAACTGTTCATCATGGTAAAGGGGATTTGGATTTAACTTGAAAATGTCTGCGGATCCTACAGGGATGTTTATTAAATTTAGCTTGCCGAATCAATAGATTAGGTATATAATGAATCAGTGTGACGAAAGTCACATTTTTTAAGTAGTCTGAGGCAGCAATTAATCTATCTTATGAGCTTATGAGGGTAGGGTTGCCGGAATGAAAATTCTCTTTACAAGACTCCAGGAAGAAATAACTACCGTCAAGAAATCTGTCACCCAACTTAGGGTAGAAACTGGCAGCGCAAGGAGTAAGACTGCTGACTTGCCGGCAATCGAACTAACACCGGAACCACAAATAATAGTCCAGGGAGAAGATCTTAGACCGTTAAAAGAATCCTCTGATAATCAAAAAGCCCCACTGATTTTAAACGCAAAGACAGAGAGCATTCGGGATATAGTTGATATCCAAGGAATATCGAAGAGAGATGCTCTCAGCCCCGTTACCTATTCAGCAAGCAGGGAATTAAACACAAATCATTACCGAGAGGCACTTGGAGATGACAGTTTTTTAAGCTCAGATAACGATCATAACAGGAACAATATATCGGTCTATCAAAAATCAGACGACCGTAATGGTTTTTCGGCACTCGATGAGAGGCGAGCCCGATTTCAATACATTACTCGTAAGTTCAGTTCCACACAGGAGATGATCGAATATCACTCAACCAAAGAAAAGCGGGTTTCATTCGAGCTGACAATATAAATTAATAATTGGGCAATAGGTGAGAGGCAAGAGGCAATAGGATTTTGACTACTCGCTTCATTATTAGAAAATAACCTACTTCTTACCTTTCTTCCGCTCAGCCTTCAAGGCTTCCATTTCGACTTTAAGCTGGGCCATCTCTCCTTTTATAGCTTCCTTTTCTTTCTTCATATCTTCGAGCTTGCCTTCAAGGGTGGTAATCTGTAACTTTGGATCAAGGGTGGCTACCTGGGTTTTAAGGCTCCCTAGATCGGACATGTCATTTTTTAGTGAAGCGATGTCAGATTTTAGTACGATAACCATTGCTCCTAAGGCCACAATAAGGAGTCCAAGTATAATTGTGGCTACGGGAAGAGCCTTGGGTAATGACCTTTTTCGTTCTACGTGCTTAGCTTCCTTTTCCTTCTTTGTCTGAAGCAGGTCAAGCAATTCTTCAACACTTACAGCAGGTTTCTTCTCATTTTCGACAATTCTCATCCAGGGCTCCTTACGGATTGTTCTTGGCATCATAGGAAGGAAATATTGCAAGAACAGGACCAAAGCAATGCAGGATAAGCAGGAATACGTGAAAAACGGGAATAGGCGGTAATCAGCGGGCGTGGTATCGTCTGAGAATAAGGTACATAAGAAAGATGCCAATTGAATCGATAAAGACATCACGCACCGTTCCTTCCCGAAGAGGGACAAATGTCTGATGATACTCATCGGAGATGGCGTAAAGCACAGCGATGACTGCAGAAACAATGAGTGCCTTCCGGGTAATCATAAGGATTTGAACAGCGCGAAAGAGGAAAAAGTATAGAATTGCATATTCAGTGATATGAGCCCCCTTTTTTATAAAAACATCGAGGAAGCCAAAGTTTGAAAGCGAAGACCCGGATAACGAAGAAAGAAGGAAGATTAAAGCCATGCAGCATAAGGCGGGAAGCCAGTAACGAACAATGCGAAACCATCTTCTGGCCGGGCTGTTAAGTGGTTGGGTTACTGCATTATCTGATTGTCGTGCCATCGGGTCTAACATAGTATTGGGTCCATGTGATTATTGAGACGCATACTTCATCGGGCCAATCATTTTTTTCTGAACAAAAGCCGTATTGGCGTCCCGCTGAAGCCAAATTTTTCCCGCAGGGAATTTTCAAGGTATCTTTTATAGTGCTCCGGGATCAGGTTTGGAAAGTTTGTGAACAAAACGAACGTGGGTGGCATAGTCTTGACCTGGTTTGTGTAGAGAATATTAATCCTTTTCCCCTGTTGGTATGAGAGGCTTTGTCTCTGAAGTATCTCCTCCAAGGCCTTGTTGAGGGCCGGTGTCTTGATTCTCCTGTTGAGCTGAATGTGGGTCTTCAAGTTTGCTTCGAGAATCTTTTCCAGGTTTTTTCCTGTTTTTGCCGATGCAAAAACAACTGGTGCAAAGCTTGTATGGGGTATTCGCTCGTAAACCATCCTTCGGTACTCTTCCATGGATAGTTTTTTTTCAACAAGATCCCACTTGTTTACAACAACACAGAGCCCTCTTCCCCGTGAGATGATAGTATGGGCAATGCCGCCATCTTGGTGACTTACCCCTTCATCGGCATCAATAATAAGGTTTACCACATCGGCCCGTTCGATGGTTTTCAGTGCTGACGAAACGGAATATTCTTCAACTTTTGCTTCAATCCTGCTTTTTCTCCTGAGTCCTGCTGTATCAATGAGGAGAATCTCTTTATCGCGAAACACAATTTTTGAATCAATAGCATCCCGTGTTGTGCCGGGAACATCGCTTACAATCATCCGCTCAGTGCCCAAAAGCCGGTTTGTAATGGAAGATTTCCCTGTATTCGGTTTTCCCACCAATGCGATTTTGATCATTGCTGATGATTCATTATCTATGAATTCCGGCAGAGAATCTTCAGCTGTGCCATCTTTTCTGTGCCTCGTGTTATCTTGTGGATATCTTTTGCCCATCGCCTGCCTTGCAGTTGCAACTAAATCTTCAAGCAATTCGTCAATTCCCAATCCATGAAGAGAGCTTATGGGGTAAAGTTTTTCCGTGCCGAGGGCATAGAATTCAGATATGAGCACTTCTCGTTTACCCGAATCTACCTTGTTTATAACACAAAAAATTGGTTTACCATATTTCCTCAATCCCTTGGCAATTTCCAGATCCTGGGGCATCAGCCCTTCTTTCCCGTCAAGAAGGAAAATTATCATAGAGGATTCTTCCAGCGATGCAATGATCTGCCGCCTCATGAGGGGAAAGTAACCCTCTTCCTTGATTGGTTCAAAGCCACCCGTGTCTACCAGACGAAAATTATAGCCGGCATATTCAAGGTCCCCGTAATTGCGGTCCCGGGTTACTCCGGGCGTATCCAAGGTGATCGCCTTCCTGTAACCGATAAGACGATTGAAGAGAGAAGATTTGCCGACATTCGGTCTCCCGACGATACTGATAATTGGCCTTCGGTTCATCCTTTATACTTTACAATAAGGCTTAAGAGAAAGCCAATGAAAGGGAGGATCATGATTGACTCAAGGGCGACAGGAACACCGAAGTTGTCTGCCACTATCCCGAGGAGAGTTACCCCAATACCTCCGGTACCGATTGCAAAGCCCACCATGAGGCCGGAGGCAACCCCAAGACGATGGGGAAGGAGCCGCTGTGCCATGACGATGGTAACCGAGAATGTTGATATAAGAATCATGCCCTCCAATCCAAGGACAACAAAGAGGAGGTAGCTGTTAGCAATGAATGGGACAAACATGAGCGGTAAGATTATCGTTGCCAGGAACATGGTGAGCCTGATGAAAAATCTGTGACCCCATCTGTCGGCAAAAGGAGCTCCAATGAGAGTTCCTGCTGCCCCGCATGCAAGGAATACGAAAATAAGGTTTCCGGCAAAGAGTGGGTCACCCTTTAAGTGGTTGATATAATAAAACGGGATGTATGAGAGCAGCCCCATCTGCGTCCACGACCGCATGATTACAATCGCTACCACGAGGAAGAGCGACACGTAAGAGCCCGTATTCGTTTTTGTTGCATCTTTATTTTGAGCAATGTGTTCAAGCTTTGGGATTGCAATCGTTTTTCTCTGGGTAAGGATGAGGGCAGTGCACAACAGGGATGGCACTATAACCACGGGAAGAGCATCAAAACCAAGATATCTGGTCACATAAATTGCCATAGGAGGCCCTATGGCAAGGCCAAGATTCCCGCCAACAGAAAAAACGGACATCCCGGTAACACTGCGTTCACCTGTGAAGAAATGGGCAGTCTTGTATCCCTCCGGATGGTATGCTGCCACGCCAAGCCCACTGATAACCACGAGAAAGAGTACAACATAATAGTTAGTTGGCATGGCGAGGAGCGCGTATCCAACCCCTGCTGCAAGAAGCCCGATGGGAAGCAGCGCTGCCTTTTCCTTTTTATCCGAATAAAAACCAAAGAGGGGTTGCAGTATGGATGAGGTAAAATTCGCGACCATGAGGATTACCCCTGTCATTGTGTAAGTTAAGCCAAGTTTGTCTTTCAGGAAGGGGAGAGTGGCAGGAAGCGCTCCCTGGTAGATGTCGGTTACCATGTGACCCAAAGACAGAATTAAGAGAACCTTGAGGTTAAATCGACCCATATATTATCCGCCTGAGCCCCAGAAGTATCCTGCACGTGGCACCCCAGATTCTGTCACCCTCATAATAAAAGGAAGGGACCTTCTCTACGTGGCCTTCTCGCTCTGCATCTTCCAGGATCGGTTTAACATTCCGGAGAATTTTTGACGGCAGAGAGAGAATATAGGCCACCTCTTTCGGATTTGTCTTAAATGGGTAGGGAAAGGGTATCTCTGCTACATAAGGTCTTATGCTGAATCCTGTCATTGTGTATGTATCATCAATCCTTCCGAGGATCTCCAGGTCTTTTTTCTTCACACCAATCTCTTCGCAGCACTCCCTGATGGCAGTTTCCATCCTATCACCATCCTTTTCCTCGAACATGCCACCGGGGAACGACACCTCTCCCTTGTGGTTTCTTACCGTTTTTGCCCTTTTGGTAAGGATGATATTAAGGTCATCATCAGTTTTATATATGGGAATGACTACGCCAGCCCACATTGACCTTACACAATGAATATCTTGAGGCTTATGTGCAGCAAGTTGTTTTTTTATGTGAGAAATCATCAGGTATTTTAGCAGCAGAAGTGCTTTGAAAGCAATGATAAATCAGCTTATAGCTCTAAGCTGATAGCTCACAGAAAATGCAAGAAACAACCTCTTTCTAATGATAACCGGTTACCGATAACTGTTTACTGGTCTTCCACAGGTGTTCTCGCTATTACATTATTCCCTTCCTTTTCTTTCTTTTTTTCCAGGGCCTCGCCAATTTCCGTCAGTCTTTTCGTAACGAGGTGGTTGATCGTGCCCTCGGGGTATGTTCCGTCCTCCTGGAGTTCTCCCACAGGCATACCGGTGAGTATTTCAAGGCCTTCCTCCATTCGGTCAATGGTATAAATAGAGAACTTGTTTTCTCGAATGGCATCAACAACATCTTGCCTCAGTACAAGATTCTTTGCATTCCTTCTGGGAATAATCACTCCATGGCTTCCATCAAGACCCCGCATCCTGCAAAGTTCAAAAAATCCTTCAATCTTCTGATTGACTCCACCGATAGGCTGCACATCACCATTCTGGTCCATGGAGCCCGTTACTGCAAAACTCTGTTTTAGGGGCACACCCGAGATGCTGCTTAGGAGTGCGTAAAGCTCTGCGCATGTTGCGCTGTCACCCTCGATCATTTCGTAGAGCTGCTCAAATGTGATAGATGCTGACAGGCTGATAGGACTCTTTACAGCATATTTGCTGCCAAGATAGCTTGAGATAATGAGGATTGCTTTTTCATGGATTTTTCCGCTCATCTTGGTTTCCCGTTCGATGTTCACTATACCTGCTTTGCCGGCAAAGGTCTTTGCGGTGATCCTGGAGGGTTTTCCAAAGCTGTAATCGCCAAAATCAAGCACAGCTAGACCGTTTATCTGGCCTACTTTTGTACCTGCTGTGTTAACAATAATCGTATCCTCAAGGGTCATCTCCCTCATGCGCTCCTCAACCCGATTAACCCTGAGGATTTTCTCATCGAGGGCTTTTTTGACATGTTCGTCTGTTACGACTGTGCTTTCTGCCTTCTTTGCCCAGTAGTGAGACTCCCTCACGAGGTCCATAATGGTGCTGAACTTTGCGGACAGTTTGTCCTGATGGTCGGCAAACCGGGAGCTGGATTCTATGATGGCAGCCACACCCGATTTATCAAAGGGCAGGAGTTTTTCTTCTCGCTGGCAATTGGCAATAAAGCCCGCATACTGGAGCATGGATTCCGGTGTTCTGTCCATACGGCTATCAAAGTCGGCTTTTACCTTGAAAAGCTCTCTTGATTCCTCATCGAGGCTATAGAGCATGTAGTAGATATAAGGATTTCCTACGAGAACAACTTTCGTGTTGAGCGGTATGCCCTCTGGCTTTAAGCCAGCTGTGCTGATCATGCGGTACTGCTCGAGGATGTCCTCGATCTTGATTTCATTATTCTTCAGGGCTCGCTTCAAGGCATCGTACGAAAGGGGATTCTTAAAGAGATCGAGGGTGTCAATTACCAGATACCCGCCATTAGCCTTGTGCAGCGCACCTGCCCTGATCATGGTAAAATCCGTTGTAGCCATGCCATAGGAAACTTTGTATTCGATTCTTCCAAAGAGGTTGAGATAGGTCGGGTTGCTTTCAAATATGACCGGAGCACCCTTGCAGTTGCCGTTGTTCACAATCACGTTTACGGTATATTTGACAAAAGATATCTCATTCTTGGGCATTTTGAGGAAGGGAATGGGGGATGTTTGTTCTTCTTGAGTTCTGAATTCATCAAGATGAGAGAGGATCTCCTCTTTTACGTCATCGAGATACTGAGTTACCTTTTCGAAGTTTTTGTATTTAACTTTCATAACTTCCACGAGAGGACCGATAAGATCAAGGGCAATCATGCGTTCGAGCTTGGAAAGCATGTCCCGCACGAGTTTGTCAGCGTCTCGCAGTACCCTGACCACATCATTAAGCTTTTCCTGGAAGATCCTTCCCGTCTCTTCCATCTTTTTTCGGTCTTTCTCGTTAAGGGCCTCGAACTCTTCTTTTGCGAGCAGTTCTCCATTTTCCTTAATTGGTACAATTAGAACTCCCGTTGGCCCCCGTTTTACAGCAAAACCCCTTGTTTTTGCTTCCTCATCAAGGCGGGAGAAGTACTCTGACTGTTTTTGCTGAAACTCTTCGACGATTCTGCCTTTCTGCATTTCATATTCCTTGGATTCGAAGGCTTTGGGAATCTCTATCCTGAGCGTCTTAATGAGATCGTCCATCTCTTTTTGAAAAATTACACCTTGGCCTGGATCCAGAGATATAGCAATAGACGTATCAGGGTCCTTGAAGTTATAGACATAACACCAATCCTTCGGAACCGTTTCTTTTGAAGCTTTTTCCCTGAGTGTCGTCATTATGGTAGTCATCTTTCCTGTGCCGCTCTCTCCGAGGGCAAAAATATTAAATCCAGTACTATCCATACTTAGGCCGAAATCAAGGGCATTAAGGGCTTTTTCCTGGCCTATGGTACCAGGTACTGCAGGTATGTCCTCTGTGGTGTTAAAAGTAAACATATTCGGATCACATTTCTTGTATAGTTCCTCAGATGATAACTTATTTGCCATAGCTTCCTCCTTGATGGATTAACTGGTTCAGTGAATATTTGAAAATAGTTTAATCACTCCGTCGTGCTTTGGCCACTTCAATTTTTGTCATCGCATCCAGCTGCCGCCGGTAACACAAATAGTCTGGCCCGTTATATATTCGCCCTCCGGGGCAACCAAAAAGAGTACTGTATTTGCAATGTCATCCGGAGTGCCTTTGCGGGGATAAGGTATTTCATCATACATCCGCTCAATCTCATCTTGAGGATAGATATGAGGAATAAACTCATTATAAATGAAACTTGGTGCAATCGTATTTGCTGTAATATGATAGGGTGCGGCTTCCATGGCGAGGCAACGGGTAAAGGCTATGATGCCTGCTTTTGCGGCTGCATAATGTGCATGGCCGGCTCTCAGGCCTCTGAAGGCTGCTACTGATGTGGTGCTGACTATGCGGCCGAAGTCTTGCTTCATCATGATGGGAAGTATCGCTCTGCAGCAATAGAAAGTTCCCCGAAGGCTTGTGTTGATCACAAGTTCCCAGACGTCATCTGTTATATCAACGATCTGCGATGGTCGGTTCGTTCCTGCGTTATTGAAAAGGATGTCTATTTTCCCAAATTGTTTGATCGTCTTGGTGATCGCCTCCTCAATATCCTGCAATTTGGTGACATCGCATTGCAGGGCAAGGACATCGCCGCCAAAATCTTTTTTTATCTGATCTGCCACAGTGAGACAGCGTTCAAGATGCATATCTGTGATGACGACTTTTGCCCCTTCCCGGGCAAACATGCGGGCTGTCGACTGCCCTATGCCGGCACCTGCTGCGGCGGTACAAAAAGCTACCATACCTTTCAGTTTCATATCTCTTCCTCCTCAGGATATCTTACCGGAATCAGGCGATGAGAAACAAGAAGAAAGAACAAGTCTGTCTCACGCTCGCTGCGCGAGAGTGTGTAGAGAACACAGAGAAAACCTTTGTTTATTGTTCAGAATTAGAAAGACCCAAATTCTGAACAAACAGCTTACCCTTATGGACAACTGAAAAAAATTACACCTCATTGCCAGGCGATGGGTGCTTGACCTGATTGCTGATCTCTCTCAATCAGGTCAAAAGCTATAATCATTTTCTCTGCGATCTCTGTGTGCTCGAACGAGTCCCATTGCACATGGGACGAGTGGGCGAGAGATAAAACTTTTCAATGCCACTCATTTCACTGAGTGGTATGTGACTGAAAACGTATTTGTTTCCGGATTATAGGTTAGGCATGAGTTCTTTCGCCAGTTGGTGTTGTCTTCCTCTGGGAAGTCGTCCCGGATAAAACTTCCCCTGCTTTCTTTTCTGCCAAGGCTGGCAGTAAGGATTGCTTTGATGGAGAACAGGGCGCTTGAAAGGTCTTCCTTCATGGTTCGCTCACGAACGTTTGTCCACAAAGCATTTTTTAGTTCCCGTTCAAGGCCGCCTAACATATGTAATCCTCTCTTCAGACCTGCTTCGTTCCTGACGATACCTGCATACTCCCAGGCAAGATTATGTATATGATCGCGAAGCTCTCTGAATGCGACAGATGACCCATCCTTTGTAGAATCAACATTTTTGGCTCGATGCCTTACATCGCTGTGTGTCTCAATTCCTTCTTTCTTCTTCATATATCTTGCGGCAGATTTGCCTGCAATTCTTCCCATAACAACGCATTCGGTTAGGGCATTTCCTCCCCTCCGATTGGCCCCGTGAAGCCCCCACGTGACCTCTCCGCAGGCATAGAGGCCATCAAGCCCAGTTTGCCCCGCTTCGTTTGTCTGAACCCCACCCATACAGAAATGAACGGCCGGTGAAACGGCAAAAGGTCTTTTTCTCACATCGAAATGAAGCTTGTTGAGGACCGAAAGGGGATATAAACCCCACATATGATCGGGCACTTCACTAAAGTCCATGAAAACAGGTGAAGTTTTTGCTTCATCATTCAGCATTACCGAGAGCTTATCGCGCTTCTTCATGATGGCATCATTGATATCCTCTATACCATGCCGTGCGAGAATGTCATCACCTCTTCCGTTTATAAGTCTCGCCTCGTGAGGGTAGGGAGGGTAGACAAGCATAGCAGGAAGGTGGGGCTCTGAAATGACAAGGGGATAACACTGGACAAATTCCATATCCCAGAGTTCGAGGCCTGCCTTTGCAGCAAGGTGATAGCCCTGTCCCATAATTGTTTTCTGGTTATCGTTCTTGGAATAAATCGCCCCTGCGCCTCCTGTGGCAATCACAGTGCTATCACCGCGAATAGTTCTATTTTTTCCTTCTTTATCGAAACCATTAATCCCAAGAGCTTGACCATTATCAGTTATGATTTCCGTTACGTAGAAACCAGTCGAGATTTGGATGTTTTTTAACTTCCTTACTTTCTCCGCCACCTTCTTGACAAGGGTAACCCCTGGAATAATTTCAGGGCTTGATGATTGAATTCGAAATGCCGTGGGTGTTTCAGCGAGATTAAGACCTATTTCGCGTAAAAAATCGAAACCCTCCGAAGCCTTGGACGCCACAAACCTGATAAGACTTTCCCTATTTATTCCTCTGCCCACCTCTAATGTGTCTCGAATGAACTCTTCAGGGCTGTGAAGAAAGGTAGGGCCTGTGAATTGCCCTCCTGCAAGGGCAGAATTTGTTCCCAGGCCTATTGATCCCCTGTCTATAAGAGTGACAGAAGCCCCCTCATTATTGGCGCTTATGGCGGCTGCCATCCCTGCAAGTCCTGCCCCAACAATGATGACATGGTTTTTCATACTCTTTCTCCCGTGTTTGGCTTGGCTGTTTCTTTTCTTACCCAATCAGCATATGCCGGCAGCGTCTTTTCCACATTGATTGCTATAATTTCAGGGAGATCATACGGATGGAGTTCTCTTATTGCGGCCTCAACCTTTTCGTAGAGTCCCGCCGTGCTTTTCAGAGTGCATACCCACTCCGTTGCCTCTTCAACTTGCCCATTCCACCAATAGGTGCTTGTGATGGGACCCGAGATTTGAGCACACGCTGCCAATCTGTTCTCTACGAGATACATACCGATTTTCCCCAAGCGTTCTTTGTCGTTACACGTCGTTACAATCTGAATGATCTTATCCATGCGGTTCCCCTGTAATATTTAATGTACCTTTATCTTGTCTGACCTTTTGTGACCAAGCTTTTCCTATAGCCCATTACCCATCGCCTATGGCCTGTTTTTCATGAGAGCTATGAGCTATCAGGCGCTCAGAATCCTCATATTTAACTTGAAATTCAGCAGAATTTCATATATTTTTCTATTTTACGATAGGAGAAAGTGATGTTTCAAGTTAAGGATGGAGACTCAATTGTACTGGCTAGTGAATCCACCCGGAGGGTAGACATACTCAGGAGTCTGGGTATTTCCTTTTCTATCATACCACCCGACGTCGATGAGACAAAACACAAAGATGAAACGTATAGGGAGTTCGTTGAGCGTATTTCTTATGAAAAGGCAAGTAAGGTGGGAAAACATTTTCCTGACAAGTGGGTAATAGCTGCCGATACTATTGTTGTCCTTAAAGGAAAGGTTCTCGGTAAACCCCAAAATGAACGAGATGCCTTCAATATGTTGAAAACTCTCAGGGGCAAATGGCATAAGGTGATTACCGGGTATTGCGTGCTTAATGTTTTGCAGGACATTACCTACCGGGATATGGTGGAAACAAAGGTTTTCTTACGACACATGACGGATGATGAGATTATACGATACATTAAGACCTCCGAGCCCATGGGAAAGGCTGGCTCATATGCAGTGCAGGGGAAGGGCGGTTACATGGTAAAAGAGATTAAAGGCTCCTATACAAACGTTGTAGGTCTTCCAATCTGTGAAATCGCAGAGGCGCTGCTGTCATTAGGTGTTCTTTCGTGAATACCATTGAAGACGGGATACAAAAGGTAAAGGAGAAGATTTCAAGGGCATGCGCCAAGGCAGGCAGATCCGAAAAAGATGTGAGACTTGTTGCTGTAACAAAAAGAGTAGACACGGAGAGGATACACACTGCTTTCTCCTGTGGCATTAAGGATTTTGGTGAGAATTACATTCAGGAGGCACGGAGGAAAATAGAGGCTTTCGGTGAAGGGCCGTGCTGGCATATGATTGGCCATGTCCAGACAAACAAGGTGAAGTATGTCCCAGGGTCTTTTGCGTATGTTCATTCAGTTGATCGCTGGGAGATACTTGAAGGTCTTGAGAGGTTTGGAAAACCCCTGAAGGTATTGTTTGAGCTTAACCTTTCCGGGGAAGAATCGAAACATGGGACCCAGGAGGATAATCTCAGAAGGATACTTGAAAGAGGGCATATATTACAGAACGTGGAGCCAGTGGGACTCATGACCATGGCCCCCTTTGTGGAAGATGCAGAGAATGTGAGAGATATTTTTGTTTCTCTTCGGCGTATATTGGAAAAGGTAAACAGAGAGTTTTCTCTTGACATGAGGGAGCTATCCATGGGGATGTCATCTGATTTCGAAATTGCTATTGAAGAGGGTGCAACGATGGTCAGGATTGGAACTGCAATATTTGGGGAGAGACGATGAAGGCCTGGGGCGGAAGATTCAAGGGAAAGACTGAGCCGCTTATGGAAAGGTTCAGTGCTTCTATTGGCTTTGACTGGATATTGTATGAGTATGACCTTGAAGGAAGCAAGGCCCATGCCGAGATGCTTCACAAGATAGGTATTTTGAATGAAAAGGAGAGAGAGATCATCGTTAATGCTCTCGAGGAGATGAAAAGAGAGATCCGGGATGGAGAGTTTACCTTTTCAAGTTCTCTCGAGGATATCCACATGCACATAGAGGCCAGGCTTATTGAGAAGGCTGGGGAAATTGGTAAGAAACTCCACACAGGGCGGAGCAGAAATGACCAGATAGCCCTGGATGTGCGCATGTTCCTCAAAAAAGAGTTCGGCCAAATACAAACCCTTCTCCGAAGCGTGCTCCATAGTATTATTGCAAGAGCAGAAAAAGAGAAAAGGACCATCATGCCCGGCTATACCCATATGCAGAGGGCTCAGGTCATTACTTTTGCCCATTATCTTCTGGCATATTATCAAATGTTGAAGCGTGACCTGGAAAGAATGGCTCAGGTAGTTAGGATCGTTGATGTTTTGCCACTTGGAAGCGGGGCAATAGCAGGGTCAACCATACCCCTGGATAGGGAGTTTGTCAGGGAAAGGCTGAATTTTTCTTCCATCTCAGAAAACAGCATGGACACAATAGCTGACAGAGATTTTGTCCTTGAGTCCATCTACTCGATTGCAATGGTAATGTTGCACATGAGTAGATTTGCAGAGGATTTGATTATTTTTTCCACCGAGGAGTTCGCCTTTGTTTCTCTACCGGATGAGCTTTGTACCGGCAGCAGCCTAATGCCCCACAAAAAGAATCCTGATTCTCTTGAGCTTATCAGAGGCAAGACCTCCCGCGTCATAGGTGATCTCTTCAGTATGTTTTCTCTCCTCAAGGGCCTTCCACTTACCTATAACAGGGATCTTCAGGAGGATAAGGAGCCCTTGTTCCACGCGGTAACTACCGTGAAAGATGTATTATCGATCATCGAACTTTGTATTAAGGGCATGACCGTCAATCGTAAACGAATGAAAGAGGCCGTATATGAAAGTTTCATGCCTGCGGTGGAGATGGCTGAATACCTGACCCTGAAAGGCATACCTTTCAGGCGGGCACATGGTATCGTTGGAAAGCTTGTTCGTGATTGCGAGGATAAAGGCAAGAGATTGGGGGATTTGAAAGTGGAGGATCTAAGAGCCTATTCGGAGGCCTTTGACAAAGATATAATCGAGCATAGTGATCCCTTTACCATTTTGAGCAACAGAAAAACCACTGGAGCCGCATCCTTTGAGGAGGTAGAAAGACAGATTGCTAAGGAAAAGCATTATCTTAATTCTTAGTTTTGGGATCATCTGCCTGGTCATCTCCTGCGGCAAGAAGGGAAATCCTTTACCCAAACAGCAGCCGGTGCTTGGAGGGGTTGGAGAAATATCGGGGGATGTCAAAGATGGGGTCTTGTTCCTTTCTTTTCCTCTACCAACCAAAAATATAGATGGAACGGATGTTGTTGACCTGGCTGGTTTTAAGATATTGAAAAGTTGCGTAAGCTGCAATGAAACATTTGAGACATTCAAAGAAATCCTTCTCGCAGAAGAAAAAGGTTTTACAACAGCAGGAAACAAGGTTTTCATCTATGATGATAACCTTATAAGCGGATATAGATATTCTTACATGGTAAAGCCGTTTACATCCAGGGGTGATATGGGCGACTCATCAAAGGTATTTTCTATCAGTTGGCAGGATCCGCCTGCCAGGCCTTCCGGCAATGTTACGGTCAAGGAAAACGACGGAAGGATAGAACTATCATGGCCACCTGAGCAAGGTTTTTTCTATAATGTTTATCGCCATGACAATGGAACCTATCCTCTTTTCCCGCTCAACAGCGACCTTTTGACGAAACCATTCTTTGTTGATTCAGGCCTTATAAATGGTCAGAAATACACGTATGAGATTCGAAAGATAAAAGTGGTTGAAAAAAGGAACTGGGAAGGAGAGGGGGTTCGTGTTGAAGCAACACCGAAAGATCTGACGCCTCCTTCGATTCCGCAAGGAATAAAGGCTGAAAAAAGAGGAAGTAGTGTCCAGCTGTCATGGCTAAAAAATACAGAAGATGATATGGCTGGCTACAACGTTTACAGGATTGTTGGCAGGTCAGAACAAAAGCTTACAAGAACCCCCTTAAGAGAGACACAATTTATTGATAATAATCTTGGGGAGAATCGTTTCCTGTCTTACTATGTGACATCGGTAGATCTTTCGGGCAATGAGAGTGAACCATCCCGAGAAATTATTATAATCGTGAAAGAGTGAGCTGAGTCATGAACTATTTTGAGTACAAAAATGGAGAACTGTATGGAGAGAGTGTTCCCGTTGCACAAATTGCGAAGTCAGTAGGAACACCTGTATACATTTATAGCTATAAAACACTGAAGCGTCATTTCCGTGTTTTTGACGATGCTTTCAAGCGTGTCCCACACGTCACGTGTTACTCCTGCAAAGCAAACTCCAATATTGCGATATTAAAGGTCATGGGGTCCCTTGGTGGAGGAACAGACATTGTATCAGGAGGAGAGCTCTACCGTGCCCTTCGGGCAGGCATAGAACCTCAAAAGATTGTTTTCTCCGGCGTTGGTAAGACCGAAGAGGAAATCAGATCGGCTGTAAAGACCGGTATCCTTATGATCAATATTGAGTCTGCTGATGAACTTTCTGTCATTCAGAAGGTGGCAAAGAGTATGAAAAGCAAAGCCCCTCTCTCTGTTAGGGTGAACCCGCAGATTGATGCAAAGACCCATCCCTACATAACAACGGGGCTTAAAAAAAATAAATTTGGCGTTTTGTGGGATGAGGCATACAGTTTGTACCATGTGATGAAGGATGATGCGTATCTTGACCCTATTGGGATATCATCCCATATAGGCTCACAGATACTTGAGCTTGACCCATTCGTTGAGGCTGTTCAATCGCTGAAAAAAATGGTTCTGAGACTTAGGGATGATGGTATTCCTATTGCTTATCTTGATATCGGTGGTGGTCTCGGAATTACTTATAAAGATGAGCTTCCTCCCAAGCCAGGTGAATATGGGAAGGTCATTGAGCGGGAACTGAAGGGTATGGACCTCACGGTAATCCTTGAACCGGGAAGGGTTCTTGTGGGGAACAGTGGTATACTTGTAACAAAACTTCTCTACAGAAAAACAGGACCTGGAAAAACTTTTTATGTCGTTGACGGGGCCATGAATGACTTAGTAAGGCCTGCCTTCTATGACGCCTATCATGAGATTGTCCCCGTAAACAGGAAAACCGGCGCTGGAATAAAGACGGACATTGTGGGTCCGATTTGTGAATCTGGAGACTTTTTTGCAAAAAACCGCACAATTGTAGAGCTTGAGAACGGAGAGTTTCTCGCTATAATGGGTGCCGGCGCATACGGTTTTTCAATGTCTTCAAATTACAACTCACGAAGAAGGGCCGCAGAGGTCCTGGTCAGGGACAAGGAATTTTTTGTTATAAGGAAACGAGAGACCTTCACTGACCTGATCCGAGGTGAGTCAATTCCATCATTTCTGGAGGAATGAATACGTGTTAAGTCTGGAATTTTACAAAATGAGCGCAAGCGGCAATGATTTTATCATCATAGACAACAGAGATGGCGAGGTTTATGATAACTTCAAAGATCTGAAGGAGTTTATTGTCAAGGTTTGCAGGAGAAACCATTCGGTCGGGTCCGATGGTTTTATTCTGATTGAAAAGTCAAAAAAATATGATTTTCGCTGGAGATTTTTCAATGCTGACGGCTCAGAGGCGGAGATGTGCGGAAATGGAGGACGATGCGCGGCTCGATTTGCATTTATAAAGGGTATATCAAAAGAGAAGATGAGTTTTGAGACTATTGCAGGCGTCATCAAGGCTGAGGTAAATGGACAAAGAGTTAAACTCCAGCTTACGTCCCCAACGGATATCAAGCTGGATTACCCGGTTGGCCTTGAGGACAAGGAAATCTTTTTAAGCAGTGTAAATACGGGCGTGCCCCATGCAGTTCTCCTCGCAGATGATGTTGACCACATGCCTGTTGAGGAATTGGGCAGGCTTGTCCGTTTCCATAAGGCTTTTGGTGAAAAAGGGACAAATGTGGATTTTGTGCAGATTATTGATGAGAAGAATGTAAAGATCAGGACCTACGAGAGGGGCGTGGAGGGTGAAACCTATGCCTGTGGTACTGGCGCTGTCGCCACTGGTGTTATACTTAAAGCCAAGGGATTATTGGAAAGCCCTATGAATATTTTGACAAAAGGAGGAGAAACGCTGAAGGTTTATGTAGACGGCGAGGTGTATCTCGAAGGAATCACTCAAGTGATATTCATAGGCAAACTTCACGAAGAGGCATTGATGTAAAAAGGAGAAAATATGGAAATAAAAGGCATATATACAGCGTTGGTTACACCTTTTAAAAACTATGATGTCGATGAGGAAGCCCTTAAGGGACTCATCGATTTTCAGCTTAGGAGTAAGGTAGATGGTCTGGTTCCTTGCGGTACAACAGGGGAGGCGGCAACGCTTTCTTACGAGGAACATGAAAAGGTTGTGGAACTTACCGTGAAACATGTAAATGGCGCAGTTCCTGTCGTTGCCGGTACGGGTTCCAACAGCACAAAAGAAACAATAGAGCTCTCAGAGAGTGCAAAAAATGTGGGAGCCGACATGTGTCTCCTCACCACACCTTATTATAACAAACCAACCCAGGAAGGTCTTTATCAGCACTTTAAGAAAGTAGCTGAAGAGGTTAATATACCCCTTATCCTTTACAACATTCCCGGTAGAACTGGCATTAACATGAATCCTGAAACTGTGGCAAGGCTGGCTGAGATTCCGAATATTATGGGTATAAAAGAGGCGTCAGGTTCCCTTGTCCAGGTCGCAGAAATATACAGACTTACAAAAGGGAAGATCACCATCATGTCAGGGGATGACAATCTTTTTCTCCCTATGCTGAGTGTTGGAGCCAGAGGAGTGATATCGGTTCTCTCAAACGCCATGCCTGTTGAACTCCAGGAACTCTATCAGGCATTCCTTGCAAAAAAAGATATTCAAAAGGCAATGGACATGAACGCAAAGCTATTGCCTATCATGCAGGCTATGTTTGTGGAGACGAATCCCATTCCCATCAAAGAGAGCTTGTACCATATGGGTATGATGGAGAAAGAGTTCAGGCTTCCCTTGTGTGCCTTGTCTGAAGAAAGCAGAAAATTTCTCAAAGGCATACTCAAAGAATACGGGCTGCTAAAAAGAGAGTAGATTCCAGAATATTGTATATAGTATTTCGTATATCATAGAGCCGTATATCGTCGTTCGAATAGCACACATCGTTTTCTTGATATACGATATACGAAATTGAGGTGGTCATGGTCAAAACGATAATAACCGGTGTTTGCGGAAGGATGGGGAGTATGATCCTCAAACTCGCCCTGGATGAACCAGATTTTATGGTGAGCGGTGTAACTGAAATGGAGCATCATCCGAGTGTTGGCAAATGTGCTGAAGCGGTTATCGTCGGTGCCGGTAACGCGCTCATCATTGAAGGTAGTCTTGCCCGGGTGATTGACAAGGGTGATGTGGTGATTGATTTTACAGAACCCCAAGCATCCTTGGAGAACTTCAGATTGGCCAAAAAAAAGGGAAAGGCGATTGTCATTGGTACAACAGGGCTGCAAGGAAAGACCTTGGATGAAATAATGAGGGCGAAAAATGCCCGGGTTGTTATCTCGCCAAACATGAGTATAGGTATGAACCTTATGTTTGATGTGGTTGAGAAGCTGTCCACAAAGATGAAGGACGATTATGACATCGAGATTTTTGAGATGCATCATAAACTTAAAAAGGACGCCCCGAGTGGCACTGCTGTTAAACTCAAGGATCTTGTTAAAAACGCTGCCCCTGACCGGAAATGGATTGAGGTCTTTGGTCGGCAGGGGATTCTCGGAGAACGCAGGAAGGAAGAAATTGGAGTCATGAGCCTGAGGGGCGGTGATGTTGTCGGCGAACACACAGTAATGTTTGCAGGTGCTGGGGAGCGTCTAGAAATTACCCACAGGGCTTTTTCGCGGGAGAACTTCGCCCGTGGCGCCCTTGTAGCCGCCCGATGGTTGGCAAAGCAGAAACCCGGAGTATACTCCATGAAGGATGTGCTGGGATTGTAAAAACCAGTAAAAAGTAAGAAGAAAAAAGTGAAAGGGTAATATTTCTTTAAAATCTTTAATCTGCTTGAGAAAATTTTCTCTTGCTTTTCAACCGAATACTTGTTACAAATAAAAAATAGTATATATCGAAAGAAAAGGTGCATAAAATGCCGAAATATCCAAAGATTCCGGGGGCAACGATCAGAAGGCTTTCAAATTACCTTAAGGCCCTGGAAGACCTTGAGTCTAAGAATGAAAAAGTGGCTTCCAGTGCACTACTTGCCGAGATTTGTAACGTAAATGCAGCCCAGGTTAGAAAGGATTTTGCGTACTTTGGAGAGTTCGGCATTCGTGGAATGGGGTACAATGTAAAGGAGCTTAAGTTCCATATTAAAGAAATCCTTGGGATTAACAGAGAATGGCGTATTGCGGTCGTTGGCATCGGAAATATGGGAAGCGCACTTCTTGTCTATAAGGACTTTTTGAAGCAGAACTATAAGATTGTAGCAGCGTTCGATATTGATCCGGTAAATGTTATCGGAAGAATCTCGGAGAGGATGGGTAAGCCTGTGGAGATTCTTCATGTCGATAGATTGAAGGAAGTTATCAAGGCGCGAAATATTGAGATAGGCATTATCACGACCCCTCCAGGGGCTGCTCAAGAAATAGCTGATCTGCTATCTGAGACTGATATTAAAGGCATTCTCAACTTTGCCCCTTTACCTGTCAGATCTCATGGAAATATCCCGTTGAGAAATGTATTCTTCACGGCTGCACTCGATAACCTTGTTTATTACTTGTCTAATTAAGAGGTTGTTATGTGGAGGGTGCTGAGCAATATCATTGAGATGTTTGTTTACTCGGCAGTATACATAATTATTGCCTTGGTGATGCTGAAAATTTTTGGCGCAACCCTTACCTCAGAATTTGAAAAAAAGATTAGTGAAGAAGGTAATTTGCCCCTTTCTATTCTGTGCGCAGGTCTCCTGATCGGATTGTCGCTACTGCTTGCATCGATAATACGGTAATGAAGGTAATTTTTGTCACAGGCACAGATACAGGAATCGGCAAGACTGTTATCTCGTCAGCGATATCTGCATTTTTTTCCATCAGAAAACGGATGAACGTGGGGGTCATGAAACCATTTGAGTGCGGACTCTCAAAGACCGATAAGGATCTTCTCCCATGGGATGCTATCTGTTTGCGTGAGGCCTCGGGAAGCAATGATGATCTCAATATTATAAGTCCCTATACATTAGAAGCCCCGTGCGCACCTGAGGTTGCAGCCACGCTTGAGCACGTGAGCATAGACATTAGCCTGGTAGACAAAATTTTCCAAAACCTTAAGCAATCCCACGATCTGCTTGTCATTGAGGGGGCAGGCGGCGTGCTTGTTCCCATAAGGGAGAATTTTTTCTTTATTGATTTGATCCAGAAGTGGAACGCTCCCACCCTTGTTGTTTCACGATTGGGCCTCGGCACGATTAACCACACACTTCTGACCGTTCATCTTCTCAAGGAGCGTGGCGTTAAGGTTCTTGGGGTGATTCTGAACGACACTATTGGATTGGGTGATTTGTCAACTCAAACGAATCCGGCCATTTTAAAGAAATATCTGGATGTTCCAATCCTTGGCATCTTCCCTCATGTAAAGAATCTCATCAAGGGTAATGTAGACAGGGAGCGCATGGCTGACATCCTCGAGAAGAACATCAATACCGATCCACTCTTAGAGCAATAGCTGAGGTTCACGTCCCCGGTCCCTTTTTACTGTTTGACCAGTCGATTGGTTTACCGGTTGATCGGTTGATTAAATGCTTACTTCAAATACATGCGGCAAAAAGACAATTGAGGTGCAACCAAAGTTCAGTATTTTTGCTTCTAGTCAACTGAGCTAACTTAATCCCTAATCCTATAATCCCGGTTTATCGCCGGCCGTTTCTTAGCAACTCCCCCACTTCCTTGAAGTAAGGCCTCGATTTTTCAATAACATCCATGGTGACACAGTAAGCAATCCGGAAGTATCCGGGCTTACCGAAACCAACACCGGGAACGGTAAGGATATGATGTTGTAACATAGTTCTCACGAACTGAATATCATCAGGGATTGGCGACTTGGGAAAGATGTAAAAAGCCCCTGCCGGCTTGACGACCTCAAAACCTGATTCCACAAGGATATTATAGATAGCATCTCTCTTTTTCTGATAGTCCGTTATGTCGACACTACTCCGCTGAAATTTTGCCACTACCCTCTGCATGATTGCAGGAGCATTGATGAAACCAAGAATTCTGTTCGCAAAAATTGTGGCGTCGATAAGGGACCGCACATTTTTAATGCGTGGCGACATAGCGATGTATCCAATCCGTTCCCCGGCAAGACCAAGATCCTTTGAATGACATGTGACGATCACCGTATCTTCGTACATATTTGGCAGATTCGGAAGCTTGGTACCGTTGTAAATTATCTTTTTATAAGCCTCATCGGCGATGATGTAAATCCTCTGACCTTTCTTGCTCCTTTCGTGAAGAAGATCAATAAGCTCCAACAGTTCTGCCTCATGGTACACAACACCAGTCGGATTATGGGGGGAATTAATGAGAATTGCCTTTGTTTTTTTATTAATGGTGGCCTTAATCTTTTCAATGTCAAGATGGAAATCATCCTTGGTATCGACGAGTTTTATGACGCCGTTGTGGTTCCCGATATAGAACATAAATTCCACAAAGAATGGGCATGGAACAATAACCTCGTCTCCCGGATCAAGAATTGACTTGAAGACCACATTGAGACCGCCGGCAGCGCCAACTGTCATGACAATATTGTCCTTTGTAAAAGGAAGTCCTGTTGTCTCTCTCTGATACTGGGCAACCTCTTCCCTAACATCATCGTATCCGCTGTTCGTCATATACCGATGCATCCCTTGTGTATCAGAGGAAGCTACCCTGATTAACTCTTCCTTTAGGGCTTCCGGGGGTTCGGTTATGGGGTTACCGAGGGAAAAATCATAGATATTTTCAACTCCATGTTTCTTTTTTAATTTCTCTCCCTCCTCGAACATAGCCCGAATCCAGGAAGAATTTTTCATGAGTGTCGAGATATTCTTTGAAATTGGCATTACCGTCCTCCTCTATAATAGCGATCGCCTGCTCTTAGGAAACCTTCACGTGCCTTGAGTATTTTTTCCATTGGGACGCAGTAGGCGATCCGGAAATAGCCTTCTCTTCCGAACCCCCGACCGGGCACAACCATAATACGTTCTTCCTGCTGAAGTGTCCGAACGAAATCAAGCTCATCGGGTATAGGCGATTTTGGAAACATGTAAAACGCACCCTGAGGTTTTACACACTCAAAACCTGCTTCCATGAGAATCGCATAGAGTGTATCTCTCTTTTTCTCATAATCTGTTATACTCACCGAAGCCCTCTGAAACTTACCAGCCACTTTCTGGAAAAGGGCAGGGGCATTAACGAAGCCGAGGACCCTGATAGAGATTGTCATGGCGGACACGAGAAGATCCACATCCTTGATATTGGGTGAGATGGCAACATATCCGATTCTTTCACCTGCCAAGGCAAGGTCTTTTGAGTGAGATGTTACAGACAGGACAAGATCGTACATCTTAAAAACATTTGGAATTTGTATGCCATCATAAACAAGTTTTTTGTAGGCATCATCGGTGATGATGTAAATATCTTGACCATGTTCCCGCCTTGAGTTCAAGAGACTGGTAAGCTGCCTCATGCTCTCCTCTGTATACACGGCTCCAGTAGGATTATTGGGACTATTAATGAGAATCGCCTTTGTTTTTTTTGTAATCGCAGACTCGATATTTCCGATATCGAGCTGAAAATCTTCTTTTGTTTCAACGAATCGGGTTATTCCACCAAAATTATTGATATAATTCTTAAACTCCCAAAAGAATGGAGTTGGGACGATAACTTCATCGCCTTTATTTAGCATGCTCTTGAGGATTACATTCAGGCCGCCGGCGCATCCGACCGTCATGAATACATGACCGGCCTGAAAGGGGACACCATGAGTCTCTCTCAGATAGCCAGCAATTTCCTCTCTTACATCTTCGTACCCGTTATTTGACATATATCGATGCATCCCAGTCTCTGGGTTTGAAAGCATTTCAATAAGCGCATTTTGAAGGGCTACCGGGGGCTCGGTGTCAGGGTTTCCAAGGGAAAAATCACAAACAGCGTCCAGACCATACATTTTTTTGATCCGAATGCCTTCTTCAAACATCCTTCGTGTCCAACCTTCCTGATCCCTGATTAATTGATCCATCTCATCAGAAATAATCATTTTGTCCTCCTCATAATAAAAAAGCCATGGTTGTTACCATGGCTTTACACAAAAAAAGCCATGGGATTTGCACCCATGGCTTTTGCTTTTTTAAGGCAAAATACTACATGGGTGCAAGCTTCTAAAGTAAAAATAAAAATAGCCAAAGAAGAATAATCGATTGATCATGGTGAATGAATGTATAAGAAATCAATTGTTTTGTCAAGGGAAATCATATAAATATCTTTAAGATATGATAATCTGAGCATCTGAGGACTAAGGGTGCGAGGGGCCAAGCGAAAACAAAGCGCGCGGCAACCTGGCATGTTTGTTGATGCTCTGTCTGCTAGTTGTCATGGATAGTAATATTGTAATGCTTATGAATGTTCATCAGATAGGAAATAAAACTGATATTAAAACCTTCCTCAGGGAAAGCTGGTCCATGAGCTGGCCCATAATCCTTATCATGTTTTTTGAATTTACGACAGGCCTTGTTGATGTTTACATCGCCGGACGTGTTGGAAAAGAGATACAGGCTGCATACGGCTTCATCATACAGCTCTACTTCGTGTTCATCATTGTAGGTAACGCGTTGACCGTTGGAGCAGTGTCGGTCATTTCAAGACTTTTTACTGCCGGTAACAAAGGTGATTTAACCGAAGCAATCTATTCAACGCTATCTATGACAATTGTTGCGGGACTGATTCTCGGGATAGGAGGCTTCCTTCTCACGGACGATATCATTGTCATGATGAACATACCGCAAGCGCTTAAGCCCCTGGCGATCCCCCTTGGGGTCATTTACTCGGCGGGTCTCCTGTTTCACTACGTATTGATACAGACGAACGGGATACTTCGAGCATGCAAGATGGTCAAAGCGTCCATGAAGACAATGGTTATTGTCTGTGTGTGTAATATCAGTCTTGCCTTCTTTCTTGTTTTTAATACATCGCTCGGTTACAGAGGGATTGCCGTAGCGACTGCCATCAGTGTCTGCATCGGGAGTATGATAAACGTTTTCCGTGTGTGGGGCCTTATGGGCGGAAGAAAGCAATTTTCCTGGGGCGTAACAAAGAACGTGGTATCTATTGGGTGGCCATCAGGCTTGTCACAGGCGCTATGGCAGGCTCACTCCATGGCTATCTTTCTTATTTTGAGCTCGCTTCCAAAGAATAATGTAGAAACACTTGCAGCCCTTTCGGCCGGTTTGAGAATTGAGTCTGCTATTTTTCTTCCTGCCTTTGCCTTCAACATGGCAAATGCAGTTGTTATCGGTAATTTTTTAGGTGAGAGAAGGACTGAAGAGGCCTTTAAGGGAGGTATCATGACAGCCTTTCTCGGTGTGCCCATCGTCATTGTCCTAACTTTGATCGTTATCCTCAATGCCCGGTGGATTGCGCCTATCCTGTCAAACAACGAGATTGTTATTGCAGAGACAATACGATATCTCTACATTAATATGCTAAGCGAACCCTTTATGGCGTGGGCTATTATTCTGGGTGGTGGCCTCATGGGCGCAGGTGATACGAGAGGGGTTATGGTGCTCATGGGGATGTCAATATGGTTTATCAGGGTGCCCTTGAGTTATATTTTTGTTGTAATCCTTGGCTTTGGTGCCATTTCAGTCTGGTGGATCATGAACCTGTCCCAGCTGGTTATGGCCCTTCTCATCTCCCGACGGTATTTCAGCAAGAAATGGCTGGTGATAAAACAGTTTTGAATTATGAGTTTTGAGTTTCAACTTTAACCCTGCATTTTTACCTAATCGAGTTGCTCAATCTGTTTTTCATACCATGCTTCGTTTGAAACGGAAGAACTTTTCCCGAGTCGCGCATCCAGGTACCCCTGGGGTTGCCAACTTGTCAAAAACAAGCCTTCCTTAAGGACAATCCGTGGTGTCTGAATCCCGTCAAAAAAGGGATGAGTTCACGGATTGAGCGATGTGTGAGGCGCTAGTGGGTAAGGGGCGCAGGCCTAAGCAGCGAGGAAATAGTGTTCCGGGTCAACATGCGGTTCTTGTTTGGAAATCCCATAGCCATTGAAAAACGAAGCCACATCCTGTATGCTTATTAACCTATGGAACCAATAACTTACTATAGCACAAACAATCCCAATGAACGGATCAATTTTGAAACTGCCCTTCTGAGAGGAATGGCGCCGGACTATGGACTCTACATGGTGTCGAGAAAGGACCTTCCCCAAATATCCATTGATAAGATTATGGCAATGCCTTTCATGTCCTATGCACAGATTGCTTTTGAGGTTCTTTATCCTTTCCTTGGTTCGGAAGTGCCTGAGAAGGTTCTGAGGTCGCTCCTCAACGACGCCTACCGTGAAGATATAATCCCTACCGATGTCCAGCATGTAACAGGTAGAACGCATATTATATGGCTTACAAAAGGCCCTACCTACTCCTTTAAAGATTATGCCGCCCGTTTCTTTGGCCGGATGCTAAACTACTTTCTCGGCGTGAGACGCCTCCGAAGGGCAGTCATAGTTGCAACAAGCGGAGATACGGGAGGGGCAGTTGCGGATGCCTTGTTTGGTATGAAAAACATTGATAACATCGTTTTCTTTCCAAAAGGCTCTATTAGTGAAGGCCAGCGAAGGCAGATGACGACCCTCATGAACAACATCTATGCCTTTGAAGTAAACGGTGATTTCGATGTGTGCCAGGCCCTTGCAAAAACGATCCTTGGTGACAAGGTTTTTGCACAGGATGTGTTTGAAGATAAAGAGCGATTCACATCGGCTAATTCAATCAGCCTGGGCCGTCTCCTGCCGCAGGCGGTTTATCCGTTTTATGCCTATTCACGTATTGCCGACAACATGGAATCGATTATTGCTAGTATCCCATCAGGAAACTTTGGCGACATGATGGGGACGGTGCTGGCTAAGGGAATGGGTCTTCCGATTTCAAGGATTATAGCAGGAGTTAACGAAAACACAGAGTTCCCTGAATTCCTCGAGACGGGACGGTATGTGGTCAGACCCTCGTTAAAATCCCCTTCCTCGGCCATGATAGTTTCTCACCCGAGCAACCTTGCACGTCTGATTGATTTCTACGGTGGACACATGTACGACGAACGGGATGCAGCAACAGAAAAGATCATCAAGCCCGGAGTCATCGACCGGATGCCTGATATGGAGGAAATGAGAAGGGACATCGTCTCAATGGGTGTTAAGAACCCACAACATTACGAAACCATGAGGGAAGTATACGAGCGATACGGGGTTGTTCTGGATCCTCACGGTGCTGTAGGATGGAGGACGCTGGACATATACCTGAAAGGCATCCATGAAGATCCGGCGGTGATCTATGAAACGGCCGACCCGGGAAAATTCCCCGAGGATGTTGAGCGAGCCATTGGGCTTGACCCGGACCTTCCCTCTGGCATGCAGCGTCAGGCGAGAAGGCAAGAAAGGATTTATACAATCGTGAGTGCACCGGAACAAACGCCTGATGGTTTAAAACTTTCTGAGGCACAAGTCAACGAGGCAAAGACAAAGATCAGGGAGATCTTTGAAAAGTAGTATGATAGGCAGGCGCGGCACATTACTCGTCGTGCTTTTTTCGTCCGTCCTATTCCTTTATTCCTGCGGACTTAAGACCGACCTGCCTGATCTTTCTGCTGAAGAACTGAAGTCGATGATAGATGAGAATACTGGTCTTGTGGTTATCGATACAAGGACCCAATTCGAATACGCACGAGGTCGCATCCCAAGATCGCTTTTCGTACCTGAAGACAAATTTTATGCCCTCAAGCTCATTCTTCCTCCAGCAAAGGACACGCCTCTTGTGTTTTACTGCAGGGGATACGGGTGATATCCGAGCGTGAAGGCTGCGGTCGCGGCACGCGGGCTGGGATATACACAAGTCTTCACCTTTATGGCTGGATTCCCCGAATGGATTCGCAAGGGGTATCCGGTAGAACGATAAAAACCTTTTAACTTAAGTAAAATCAATTTTCATTTATTGAAAATCATTATTTATTCCTGATCATTCGTCTCAGTATCTGTATCGGGTATTCCCATTAAACCAGGAGTTAAGAAGATAAGAAATTGAGGAGATGAGAAAAAGTGATGTGTCCCAGTTGTCAGCTTCTCATATTATGAACTTCTCAGATTCTGGTTTTGCTTGTCTCAAACGGTTTGCTAAAGGAAAACCTGACGCCATACTGTAATGATTCATCTGAGTTTGTTCTTGACTGACTTGTGGCCTATTGGTAAAATAGATAATTAGAAATAGATTCTATTTAGAGCACACGTAATCATTGGATGCTAAACGTATAATAAAAGAGCTTGGTCTCAAAGCGACGCCAAAAAGGATGGCAATCCTTGAGATTCTTTCCGAAGAGTTTGTCTATCTTGGGCCGGAGGAGATTTGGAGGAGGTTACAAGCACGCTTTAAAAGGATTGGTCTTCCAACCGTTTACAGGAATCTCGAAGAACTTTCCCATGGCGAAGTCATTATGAAGATTATTCATCCCAACCGTAAGCTTTATTATTATTACTGCAATAATACCAACCATCACCATCACTTTGTTTGTATAGCTTGCCGAAAAGTCCAGGATCTTGAGTTCTGCGGAGAGGAACATATAATCAAAGAAGTTGAAGGGGCCCTTGGCGGAAAGGTGGTGTCACATCTTTTTCAAGTTTATGGTCTTTGTCGGGAGTGCTCTCATGCTAACGCGATTTCTCTATAGAAAAGGCATTATATGAAAGTAAAACGTGCACTATTTTTCGTTCTTATTTTGGGGTTCCTTTGTGGGGTGGAAACGGCGTGTCATCAACGGGGACAAGAGGACGCTAAAGCAAAAAAACTTACCGTGATCACAACCCTCTTCCCCCTTTATGATTTCACAAAGAATGTCGCGGGCGACAAGGCTTCTGTGCTACTCCTCCTGCCGCCCGGAGTTGAGGCTCACAGCTTTGAGCCCAAGGCGGGTGATGTACTCAGGGTAAACATGGCGGATTTTTTCATTTTTACTGGGAAATTCATGGAACCTTGGGCCGATAGTCTCTTAAAGGGAGTTGATAACAAAAGGCTTTTTGTGGTAGATGCAAGCAAAGGCATAACCCTTGAGGAAGGCAGGCACCAACATCATAACCATAGTCATGGAAAAGGTGAAAAACATCAAAATTACGAAGGCCTTAACCATGGAAGAATCGATCCCCACATATGGCTTGATCTTGACAATGCCCAGAAAATGGTGACAAACATTCTGGAAGGACTGGAAACCAGAGACCCGGATAATAAAGATTATTACAGAAAAAATGCAGGTATTTACATTACGAAGCTTGTTGATCTGGATAAAAAGTATAAAAAAGGTTTTCTCACATGCAAAAAGAATATTTTTGTCCACGGTGGCCACTTTGCATTCAACTATCTTGCAAAGCGATATAATCTTGAATATATTTCAGCCTACCACGGTTCTCCTGATTCCGAACCATCGCCACAACGGATTGTCTCCATGAAAAGAAAAATACAGGAAAATAATATTCAGTATATTTATTATGAAGAACTTATAGCACCCAGGTTGGCAAATGTTCTGGCAAGAGAAACCAGCGCAAAGCTTCTGAAGCTTCATGGTGCTCATAATATCTCAAAGGAGGATTTTGAACGAAACCTCTCCTTTATAGCCATTATGGAGGAAAACCTGAAGAATCTCAAGGTGGGTCTTGAATGTCAACAATAGATGTGTTATCAGTGCATGATCTTTTTTTTCAGTATAACTCAACGGAAATACTGACGAACATATCATTTCATTTAAATGTGGGCGACTACCTTGGTATTGTTGGACCAAACGGCTCGGGAAAGTCGACCCTGATCAAATTAACCTTGGGTCTTCTCCAGCCAAGCAAGGGGAACATTGAGCTTTTCGGAAATGATATGGCAGATTTTGCTGATTGGCATAAGGTTGGTTATCTTCCTCAAAAGCTCAATTCGTTTAATCCCCATTTTCCGGCCACAGTGAGGGAGATTGTTGCGCTTGGCCTGTTGTCAGCGAAACGATTTCCCAGGCGCATAACGAAAAATGACGAAAACGCAATCAACAATGCTTTGGGGCTTGTTGATATTCTTGATATTAAAAATAAATTGATCGGGGAACTTTCAGGTGGTCAACAACAGCGGGCTCTCATCGCGCGGGCACTCGTCAATGAACCGGAGTTACTCATTCTCGATGAGCCGACCACAGCCCTTGACCCGGAGACACGGGAGAAGTTTTTCGGAACCTTAAAAGATCTCAACGAACAAAAAAAGGTGACTTTGATTATCATTACCCATGATATTGGCACCATAGGAAAGTACGCCTCTCGGCTTCTTTACCTGGACAAGCAGGTTGTTTTTTGCGGTGGCTTTGATGATTTTTGTGAATCGAACGAGATGTCAAACTATTTCGGCGAGTACTCTCAACATGTTATATGCCATAGGCACGACAAATGATCACAGGCTAGAGACAAGAGGTGAGAGGCCAGTGGTTAGAGACAGGATTGGGGATTAAGGATTACGAGATAAAGGGTAAAAAGCTTGTAGGTTTACCTATCGCCTATTGCCCATAACCTATTACCTATAGATATGGATATCATAAACTTATTGAGTCATGGTTTTATTCAGAGGGCACTCATGGCAGGCTCCTTCATTGCCATTCTTTGTGCAACCCTCGGGACTTTCCTTGTATTAAGAAGGTTTTCGCTGATTGGCGACGGTCTTGCCCACGTTACCTTTGGTGGGGTAGCTGTTGGTTTGTTCTTGAGGGTATACCCTATGTATGTTGCGATCCCCATTGTCATGATTAGCTCCCTTGGCATCCTCAAACTCGTTGAAAAGGCTCGTCTTTATGGAGACGCAGCAATCGGCATTGTTTCTTCTCTGGGTATTGCATGGGGTATTCTTTTGGCAAGTGCTGCTGGTGGGTTTAACATTGATCTTTTCAGCTATCTTTTTGGCAATATTTTAACCATCAGCACAGCTGAGGTAATTTCTTCTATCCTCCTTGCTTTAGTTCTAATTCTTATCATCTGGTTTTATTACCATGAACTTCTATCAATTACATTTGATGAGGAGTCTGCGAAGGTTAGCGGGATAAAAACGAAGACTATTAATGGGATCCTCGTATTGTTAACATCGATGACAGTGGTCCTTGCCATGCGGGTGGTAGGTATTATGCTCATATCGTCCCTACTTATCCTCCCTCCGGTAACAGCTCTCCAAGTGGCGAAAGGCTTCAAAATGACAATTGTTATTGCCTCCGCGTGCGGCGTTATATCCGTTATTCTAGGAATATTTCTTTCCCTAGCTTTAGATCTTCCCACAGGTGCAACAATCGTCATCCTTAATTTTCTATTCTTCATGGGTTCATTTGTCTTTGGCAAGCTTCTTGCTAGATAAAAATTATACAAGATAGAAGGGTTACAAACAAATGAGAAATCGTTGAAAATCTTAGCTGTAGAGCCATTTTTCGCAGTGTTTTCATATTGACAAGGATACCCTTGAACATTATATTACGTATGAATTTTAAGTACCTCACTTTATGTAAGCTAAATTCAACCAGGAGGAAATAGATATGGCAAAGAAAGTAATAGGAATAGACCTTGGCACGACCAACTCTGTTGTGGCTATTATGGAAGGTGGTGAGCCAAAGGTAATTATTAATGAAGAGGGCAACAGGCTTACACCAAGCGTTGTCGCTTTTACAAAAGATGGGGAGATCCTTGTCGGGCAGACAGCCAAGAGGCAGGCGATAACAAACCCTGAAAATACAATTTTCTCTATAAAGAGGTTCATGGGTAGGAGGTATAATGAGGTACAGAGTGAAATCAAGACTGTTCCCTATAAGGTCGTCAGTGATTCGGAAGGTTTGGCTCGCGTAGACGTACGTGGTAAGCAATATACTCCACAGGAAATTTCTGCCTTTGTGCTTCAAAAATTGAAAAAGTCAGCAGAGGCCTATCTGGGACAGACTATTGAAGATGCCGTTATAACAGTGCCGGCTTACTTCAATGACTCCCAGAGACAGGCAACAAAAGATGCCGGAAGAATCGCAGGTTTGAACGTACTCCGTATCATCAATGAACCGACAGCCTCAGCACTTGCGTATGGACTTGACAAAAAGAAGGATGAGACCATAGCAGTTTACGACTTTGGTGGCGGCACATTTGACATTTCAATCCTTGAGGTGGGTGACAATGTAGTAGAAGTTAAATCGACAAACGGAGATACCCATCTGGGTGGCGATGATATTGACCAGAGGGTAATTGAATGGATAGTTGGTGAGTTTAAGAAGGACCAGGGGATTGACCTGGCTCAGGACAAGATGGCGCTTCAAAGGCTGAAAGAAGCTGCTGAAAGGGCAAAGATTGAGCTTTCAACGGCTATTGAGACTGAGATCAACCTGCCATTCATCACGGCTGACGCATCGGGTCCCAAGCACCTTAATTTAAAACTGAGAAGAGCAGAACTTGAAAAGCTTTCTGACGACCTCATTCAAAGAACGGTTGAGCCATGCAAGAGGGCGTTGGAAGATGCGAAGCTGAGTATGGGTAAGATTGATGAGGTTGTTCTTGTCGGTGGTTCAACAAGGATTCCCAAGGTGCAGGAAATTGTCAAAAACTTCTTTGGAAAAGAACCCCACAGGGGTGTGAACCCGGATGAGGTTGTTGCCCTGGGGGCAGCAGTGCAGGCAGGCGTTCTTGCGGGTGAGGTCACGGATGTGTTGCTGCTCGATGTGACACCTCTTTCACTCGGTATTGAGACCTTGGGAGGTGTCATGACAAAAATTATTGAAAGAAATACAACAATACCCACAAAAAAGAGCCAGATCTTTACAACAGCAGAAGACAGCCAGACAAGCGTTGAGATCCACGTGCTCCAGGGTGAGCGTGAGATGGCTCGTGATAACAGAACTCTTGGAAAGTTTCACCTTGTTGGGATTCCACCAGCGCCGAGAGGCATACCTCAAATAGAGGTAACGTTTGACATCGACGCCAACGGCATTCTCCATGTTTCGGCGAAAGACCTTGCAACAGGAAAGGAACAGAATATTACGATTACTGCTTCCACAGGTTTGAGCGAGGATGAGATTAAAAAAATGGTCAATGAGGCTGAATCACACTCGGAAGAAGACAAGAAGAGAAAGCATGAAATCGAGTTGAAAAATCAGCTGGACAATATGATTTATACAACGGAAAAGACACTCAATGAAAGTAAAGATAAATTGCCAGCGGACGATATTAGGTCTATGGAAGAAGTTCTTGCCAGGGCAAAGGAAACAGTCAAGTCCGGAGACCCTGATAAGATCAAAAGCGCAGTTGATGAGATGACGAAGGCCTCCCATAAACTTGCAGAAACACTTTACAAAAGAACTGCTGAAACCACATCAAAAGGGCCAGGACCGGAGGGAGCCCAAGCGCAAGGCGGACCCGGAGGTGGCAGAAGGGACGATGATGTAGTTGACGCAGAATTCGAAGACGTTAAGAAATAGGGGGAATGAATGGTAATTGGTTTTAGGAATGACAAGGGTCTAAAAGACAAAGTATTTATACCGGCTGAGTTGCCGATACTCCCGTTACGTGGAACCGTTGCGTACCCTGATCTGGTTATGCCGCTGATCGTGGGGCGTGATCGTTCAATACGACTTGTGGACGAAGCGAATGCCGGAGACAAGATGATCGGGATCATTACTCAGAAAAATCCTGATATAGAGGAACCAGGAATAGATGATCTTTACATGATCGGAACAGTGGCGACCATCATGAAGATGGTGAAGATGGTCGACGGAAGCCAGAGAATAGTTGTCCAGGGAATTTGCAGGTTCAAGCTAGTTGAGTTTACCTCAACCGAACCTCATCTTCGGGCCAAGATTCTGCCGATCTTTGAAGAGTACCAAAAGGATATAGAGATTGATGCCATGTATATCAATCTCAAGAACTTATACAAGAAAGCTGTTGAAATGGCACCCTATCTCTCATCGGAGCTTTCGCAGATCGCGAGCCAGATGGAGAATCCGGGAAATCTTGTCGATCTTATTGGATCGACAATCAACATTGGCGTTGCAGAGAAGCAGGAAATCCTTGAGAAGATCGACCTGAAAGAGAGGCTCAAGAAAGTTACAATACTTCTGAATAGGGAAGTGGAGACACTTGAATTGAGCAGCCGTATCCAGTCTCACGTAAAAGAGGGGATCGACAAAACCCAGCGAGAATACTATTTACGGGAACAGCTAAAGGCTATCCAGAAGGAGCTTGGCGAAACAGACGACAAAATGTCTGAAATGGAGGAGATTCGAAAAAAGATCCTTGAGGCAAGGATGCCGCCTGACGTCCAAAAAATTGCCGAAAAGGAGCTTGACAGGCTTTCCAAGATGAGCAACATGTCGGCTGAGTATACCGTGTCGAGAACCTACCTGGACTGGCTCACCGAAATTCCCTGGTCTCAGGCAACCGAGGACAATCTGAATATAAAAGATGCAAGTAGAATTCTCGATGAAGATCACTATGACCTGACAAAGGTAAAAAAGAGGATTCTTGAGTATTTGGCAGTGAGAAAACTGAAGGCGGATATGAAAGGTCCCATACTCTGTTTTGTTGGGCCTCCCGGCGTAGGAAAGACATCTCTCGGGAAGTCCATCGCAAGGGCCTTGGGCAGAAAATTTATGCGTATTTCCCTTGGCGGCATTAGAGACGAGGCGGAGATCAGGGGTCACAGAAGAACCTATGTTGGTGCCTTGCCTGGACGGATTATCCAGGGTGTGAAGAAGGCAGGATCGAACAATCCTGTTTTCATGTTAGATGAGGTGGACAAGATTGGTATGGATTTCAGGGGTGATCCATCGAGCGCACTCCTTGAGGTGCTGGACCCTGAGCAGAACTTCTCTTTCAGCGATCACTATCTGGAGGTGCCTTTCGACCTGTCAAAGGTGATGTTTATTGCGACGGCAAATATGCTTGACCCTATTCCGCCAGCACTCAAGGACAGGATGGAGGTACTGGAGCTTCCCGGTTACACCGAAGAAGAAAAACTCATGATTGCAAAACAGTTCCTTATCCCTAAGGAACGAAATGAACACGGGCTTAACGAAGACCTTATTGAATTTCAGGATGATGCATTAAAGGTAGTCATCAAGTCCCATACAAGAGAATCGGGCGTACGAAATCTCGAAAGAGAGATTGCAACAATTTGTAGGGCTGTTGCCAGAGATGTGGCAGAGGGCATGACCGACAAGAAAATCATCACAGCAGACAGCATCCACGGTTACTTAGGCCCCATAAAGTTCTTCTCCGAGGTAGCAGAAAGGGTGAAATACTCAGGTGTCGCAACAGGCCTGGCATGGACGCCAACAGGTGGTGACATACTCTTTATTGAGTCAACCAAGATGAGAGGGAAGGGCAATCTTACCCTGACCGGTCAACTTGGTGATGTTATGAAAGAATCTGCCCAGGCTGCGTTAAGTTACATCCGCGGTAAGGCAGGTGATTTTGGCATTACAGAAGACTTCTTCGAAAAGAATGACCTCCATGTCCACGTCCCGCAAGGGGCGATCCCTAAGGATGGGCCTTCCGCGGGCGTTACCATGCTGGTTTCTCTGGTTTCGCTCCTTACAGAGAGGCACGTGAGAAACGACGTGGCGATGACCGGAGAGATTACCCTCCGTGGTCTTGTGCTGCCCGTTGGCGGTATCAAGGAGAAGGTTCTTGCAGCCAAGCGTGCAGGGATCAAGAGCGTTATTCTCCCGAAACTGAACGAAAAGGATCTTGAAGAGGTCCCGGAGAGCATCAAGGAAAACATGGAGTTCAAGTTCATCGAAAGAATGGACGAAGCAGTTGATATATGCCTGACGGCGTAGTCAGCTCAAAGCTGATAGCGTAAGCTCGTAGCAAAGACAATAAAAAAGAGGACGGTTTTCATCCCGCCCTCTTTTTTATATGAAGCGCGACACAACTATCTTTTGCTATAACTGACAGCTGATAGCCCCGGAGGGTCAGCTATTTTTCAGAAAAAACCTGATATCCTTGAAGATTCCCTTTTTAATTGTGACCCCGATCTTTGCCATGATGTCGAGTTTCATGTATCGTACCTGGGAGAGCCAGATAGGATCATCCACCTCCACATAGAGAATCCGTTCATCAATCCTTACAGGTCTCGCATGGTTGGCGAGTCCTTCCCCGGCTATTTCTTCCCAACGATGGAATACCTTGTATGCATCGATGTTCTGGACCGGCAGGTTGCAGTCTTTGAGGACCTTCTTCAAAACACGTTCGAGCGAATAGAATGCCATCCTACCCTTCTATCCTTGGAAAGATTGGTTTGATTTTGTCGATGGTTCCAAGGTCGTCCATGAAGTAAAAAACCTTCTCGTTGTCAAAGAGAACTTTCTCAATGGGTTTGCCAATACCCAGGGCATTCCAAATGGCCTCAGATTTTACAGGCATATAGGGGTAAAGCAGCATTGAGACGATTCGCAAGCTATTCCATATGTTATACAAGACTGTTTTAATGCGAACATCCCCCTCTTTTGCCAGCTTCCAGGGTGCCTCAGAATCAATATACTTGTTGAGTATAGATATTATTTCGAAAACATTCTGTAATGCTTTATGGTATGCAAATACCTGCATCTCTTTCTGATAGTTTTCAACAGATCGCTTTACGTTGTCTTCAACATATTCATCCATGCCGCCCTTTTTCTCAGGTCTCTCGATTTTTCCCTTGAGGAATTTTCCGATCATCGTCACGCTTCGACTTGCGAGGTTGCCGAAATCATTTGCAAGGTCGCCATTAATACGGTTCACCAACGCATGCTTCGAGAAGTCTCCGTCAAGCCCGAAGGGCACCTCCCTGAAAAGAAAGAACCTGAACTCATCGACGCCATATGTCCTCACAACCTCGTTCGGATCAACGACGTTACCGAGGGATTTTGACATCTTGTGCCCCTCGATGGTCCACCATCCATGGGCAAATACGTGTTTTGGCGGTTCAAGGCCAAGAGACATGAGAAAGCTCGGCCAGTATACTGTGTGAAATCGAAGTATATCCTTTCCCACAAGATGGGCATCGCATGGCCAGAACTCCTTGAACTGATCCACATCGTCGAGAAACCCTATGCCGGTTATGTAGTTGGCCAGTGCATCAAACCAGACATAAACGATATGGTTTTTGTTCATCGGGACAGGTATTCCCCAGTTAAAGCTTGTCCGGCTTACACTTAAGTCCTTTAAGCCACCCTTTAGAAAACTTATAACCTCGTTGTAACGAACATCGGGCAAAATGAAATCCTTATGCTCTTCGAGGTGTTTGAGAAGCCTCTCCTCATATTTGGATAGTTTGAAGAAGTAACTCTCCTCTTTCAGTTTTTCCGTGGGTCTCATACAATCAGGGCAGGCCCCATCCTTGAGTTGTGTTTCGGTAAAATATGTCTCACAGGGAACGCAGTACCAGTCTTCATAGTGGCCAAGATAAATGTCTCCGTTCTCAAATACCTTTTGGAAGATATACTGGACAACCTTTCTGTGTCTTTCCTCAGTGGTTCTGATAAAACCGGTATTGGATATATTGAGGGTCTTCCATAAATCGGAAAACCTGTGAACCGTCCTGTCGGCAAGCTCTTTTGGGGAAATACCCTGTTGCTCTGCTGCTTTTTCTACCTTCTGACCGTGCTCATCGGTACCTGTGAGAAAAAAAACGTCATAGCCACATATACGTTTATAGCGCGCCATGATGTCGGCAGCGATTGTTGTGTATGCGTGCCCGATATGGGGAACATCATTGATATAGTAGATTGGAGTTGTAATATAGTAGTGTTTATTCATCCGTTACTTCTGCCTCCGATCATTTTACCTTTTACCCTCAGCCTTTAATCTCCTGTACTCTTTAAAGCCTGAAGCTCTTTTGCTGTTACGGTAACTTCCTTTCCATCCTCTATCTCTACGGTGATCGATGAGTTGAGCGTATTATGTTTGACCACCTTGCCCTCGCCCTGAGGGAGTTTTATCCGTTTACCAAGCTTTGGAAAACCTTTTTTGTATTCCATGTACATGTCGTACTCATAGGAAAGACAACACATCAGCCTTCCGCAAATACCTGAAATTTTAGATGGATTTAATGCAAGACTTTGTTCTTTAACCATTTTAATGGATACAATGGAAAAGTTGTTCAGGAATTTTTTGCAGCAACAGATATTCCCGCAGTTTCCAAGACCACCGACAATCTTTACCTCATCCCTTACACCAACTTGTCGGAGTTCTATCCTGATCTTAAATTCTTTTGCAAGTTCTTTTACAAGCTCCCTAAAGTCAACCCTGCTTTCAGAGACAAAATAGAAAAGAAGCTTCATTCCACCAAAAAGATATTCGGCAAAAAGAAGTTTCATAGGGAGTCCCATCTCCTTAACCTTCTGACGGCAGAAATCAAGGGCATGTTTCTCATTCTCCTTCAAGGAAAAATATTGGGCAACCTCATCCTCTGTTGCTTTGCGTGCTATCTTTTTGAGCCCTTCCTTCTGAGTGTCAATTGGGGTTGTCATGACAACCCCAAGGCATGGTCCTTTCTCCAGCTCTACAACGACATGATCACCAAGTAGGATGTCATCAGGTGCTTCCATATCTGCCACACCTGCAACCCTGTCGATTCTCACAGCACAGCTTTTCATACATTACCTCATGATTTGAATCAGCAAATTTTCAAATAACAGCCAACGGTTTACATTATACCGCATTATGGCCATGGTTTCCTGTACCTTTTTCATGGCATCTTCCACCCATTTTGTATCAATCTTTTCCCAATCCAACAGCTCTCGGACATCCCTGTTGACAATCATTGTGGTATCTTTTTGTTCTCGGGTTACATACATATCCCTCAGGAGAGAGAGCAGGAAGGAAAGATACATGGAAAGATCGGAGGAAGTCTTCGTAACCTGTTCAGAAAGAGTTGTGGCATTGAGGAAACTTCTGCTTTTCCCTGTCGCCAGTTCTGCAATTTTACGTCTAAGGTTTAGGTTGCTTTCCTTCATCCAGAACTGACCGTTTCCAATGCTCCCGTATGAAATCTGTGAGAGGAGCCGCGCCTTTTTTTCATCAACATTAAGTACTTCCAGAAAAAACTTCTCTATGTGCTCCCGCTGGAGAGGACTGAAGGAGACTCTAACGCAACGTGAACGAATGGTAAGAGGAATTTCTCTTTCCGATGACGTTATGAGAAAAAAGACGTTATATGGCGGCGGTTCTTCTAGGGTTTTCAGGAGTGCATCGGATGCATCCTTTCTCATTCTTTCCGCATCGTCAATGAGAATCACCCTTTTTGTTCCTTCATAAGGATATGCAAGGACTTCCTGGTTTATGCCTCTTATCTTTCCATCTTTGTCGCCCGCAATCAGCGAACGTGGTATGTAGCTTCTTGCGGTTAAGGAAGATTTCCCTTCATTTTCTAAGGAATCAGCCTCATCATCAGCTTTTTTCTCCTGTGGCCCTATCAGGAGAAGATCTGGGTGCGTCTGCCGTTCGATCTTAATGCAAGCACGACAGGTACCACAGCCATTACCGTTAATGCAAAGAATATGTTTTATGAATTCAAGGGCTACCTTCTTTTTGCCAATGCCATTCTGGCCAGCGAACAGAAAAGCATGGGGTAGCCTTTCTTTCTGAAGAAACGAGAGGAGCAGGTTTTTCTGCTTTTCGTGTCCAAAGACGCTATTCAATCCCATAATTGACGAGAAGCGATTCAACCTTCTCCTTAATGATTCTATGTATTTCGTCTACCCTTGCTTTTCCATCTACAACAAAGAACCGTCTTTTGTCTTCATCAGCTAACTTGAGGTAGGCGTTTCGTATCTTCCGGTGAAATGAGAGATTCTCTTTCTCGAACCTGTCGAGGGACCGATCATTTTTTACTTTTCTCTTCAAACCTAGTCCTGCAGTGCAGTCAATGAGAACGGTGAGGTTGGGACGGATGCCTTTTGTCACGAGTCGGTTAAGGGTTTCAATGATTCCAAGATCGATACCCCTGCCATATCCCTGGTATGCATAGGAGGCATCGACGAACCTGTCACAGAGGACTATCGTACGATCTTGCAGTGCGGGCATGATGATCTCTTCCACATGTTGTGCCCTGATTGCCATAATTGTGAGGAGTTCTGAAAGAGGAGAAACCTCAAAATTTTTTCGAAGAGCAACATCTCTGAGTGCCTCGCCATAGACCGTACCCCCTGGTTCACGAGTCTTGATGACTCTGTAACCTTTGCCGGTCAGATAGTCAAAGAGAAGGTCGACCTGGGTCGATTTACCACATCCCTCTATACCTTCAAAAGTTATCAGCATAGAAAATCCTACTTTGAAACGCGCTCAATATACTGACCTGTTCTGGTATCGATCTTGACAACCTCACCCTCTTCTACGAATAGCGGGACCTGTATTGTGTATCCTGACTCGAGGAGGGCAGGCTTTGTAACGTTCGTTGCTGTGTCTCCCCTGATGCCGGGCTCTGTCTTGACAATTTTCAAATCAACAAAGTTTTGAATTTCAACGCCAATGGGTTTCCCTCTGTAGAACAGTACTTCAATTATAAGCCCCTCTTTGATATAGTTTTTCGCATCACCCAGATTTTTTTCGTTGATGAAGATTTGGTCATAGGTGTTGGTGTCCATAAAATAAAATTTGTCTTCTTCCCTATACAGGAACTGCATCTGGCTTTCCTCGAGCTCAGGAAGATCAACCTTATCGCCTGACCTGAACGTTCTGTCCAGTACGTTTCCCGATACAAGGCTCTTAATCCTTGTCCTTACAAAGGCACCCCCTTTGCCGGGTTTTACATGTTGAAAATCAACAATTACAAAGGGCTCATCTTCCAGAAGAATCCTCAAACCCTTTCGAAACTCTGACGTGGAAGCCATCATAATAATACCTCCGAGTAAAGTAGCTCTAAGCGTTCAGTGAACGGCTCATAGCGAAAACCGATAAAACTTCCTCAGGCAAATAACAATTATCTCCAGCTACACTTTTACGCGAAGCTCATCTTTACGAATGCGCGTAAGCACGCGGGGGACATCAGCAGTTATGAGCAACATGTCTTCCAGGCGAACGCCGCCCAAATTCGGGATGTAAATCCCCGGCTCAATAGTTATTACCATTCCTTCTTCAAGGAGACCATCGCCGGTGCTGTTAATTGCCGGAGTTTCATGAACCGCAATTCCGACACCATGACCCGTACCGTGCCGAAAAAAATTCCCATAACCAGCCTCATCAATATAACCTCTGACAATCATATCCACTTCTTTCATGGGTATGCCAACCCTTGTTTTGTCAAGGGCAAGTTGTTTTGCGCTATTCACAATAGCATAGATATCCTGCATTTTTCCATTTACATCCCCGATTGAAAGGGTACAAGTCTCGTCACTGCAGTAACCATCAACTTGGGCACCGAAGTCAATGATCACCATTTCACCATCCCGAATTTTTCTATCAGTCGGTTCAGCATGGGGAAGGGCTGCCCTTGGCCCTGAGGCTACTATTGTCGGGAATGATGGGCCTTCCGCTCCAAGACGCCGCATGGCGTAATCCAGGTTGTTTGCAACTTCCTTTTCTGTCAGGCCAGGACGAATCGTGTTAAAAATATCGGTAAATGCTTGTGTTGCAACGTCTATTGCCTTGACAATGCTGTCAATCTCCTCAGGTTCCTTGTTTTTTCTTATCTCTTCTATTGTAGTATCGAGAGGAATGAATTCAACGTTTTTAAGCGCCTCCGACCATTGCTTGAATGTAAAAAACGTGGTATGGAGGCTATCAAAACCAATTCTTCTGATATCATACTGGTTGCACAATTCTCCAAGAATATTTTTCTTGTCTCGAATCTCTACTATTTTAATTCCCCGGGTAGCCTCTTGTGCATGGGTGATGTATCTGAAATCCGTTAACAGGAAAAGATCGCCTTTTGTAACGAAAAGAGTTCCTTCACTACCGTGGAAACCGGTAAGATAGAAGATGTTGTCCATGCCTTTGAGGAGACATGCATCTACTTGCATTGTATTCAGGATGGCCAGTACTTTTTCAACCCTGTTTTCTCTCATTACCTATCACCGGTTCTTATTGCGCAGAATCCTTTTGAATAGGGAGGATTTGTTTTTCTCTTTTAAAGTCTTTTTGATTGAAGCAAGTTTGGTTTTATAGGTCACGTTGCCTGGGTCTTTTAGCAAAAGCTGGTCATAAATGGCTATCGCTTTTTCAGGGTAGCCTTGTTCCAGATATATCTCCGCTAACGTTGCAGAAACAATTCCATTCTTTTCCATAATTGGATAATTAAAGAAATCTCCCTGTAAAAATCAAGTCAAAATTGTAAAAAAAGATCAATCAATAATCTTTACAGAGAACTACGATGCTATCTCGATAAGGTTAATTTCGAATGCTAAATCTTTGCCTGCAAGGGGGTGGTTGGCGTCTAGGGTGACCGTCTCATCGGTCAATGCTTTAACCACGACCAACATGGTTCCGCCGTCAGGTGTCTGCATCTGTAAGATGGCTCCTACTTGCAGATCGATATTCGGAGGTATCTGAGCCCTTTTTATCGAGCCAACAAGGTCTTCTAGGTAAGGACCGTAAGCATCCTGAGATGCTATCCTGACAGTTCTTGTTTCTCCGACAGTCATTCCAATAACCCCTTCCTCAAAGCCAGGGATCACCATCTTCTGTCCAATGGTAAATTCCAGTGGTTCTCTGCTGAGGGATGAATCGAACACCGCTCCGTCACTTAAACGACCGGTATAGTGAACCTTCACCGTGTCATTGGCTTTAGCCTCTGCCATACTTTCCTCTTAGTGTAATGAAGCTGCAGGCTTTTTGCGTGATTCTAATCATAGAAGCTTTTACGCCGCTGAGCCTTCATCCTTCTCTTCTGCGCCTCTCTTCTTTTCCGCCGATCCTTTACAGAAGGTTTTTCGTAGAAGCTCCTCTTCTTTATTTCTTTGAAGAGACCTTCTTTTTGAAGCTGGCGCTTAAGATCCTTAATTGCCTTTTCGATGTTGTCGTCGTGAACTCTTATTTCCAATGTTATCTTTCCCTTTCTCTCCTCTATAATGATTTCCTAAAAAAGAAAAATCATCCTTGCCAGATTAACCAACGTACGTCCGACCTCATTGTATCGCAGACAGTCGTCAGGCGTTTGCCTATAGAGGGGAATCTGTCAATTATTAAAGAAATCTCTTAATATCTTCTTGGGCTTCCTCGTCTTGGTTTATCTTTTTGCGGGCGTGCTTCATCAACGGTAAGGGCTCGACCCATAAACTGTGTGCCATTTAACTCCTTTTTTGCTTTTTCTGCCTCGGCTTGTGAGCCCATCTCAACAAAACCAAAGCCCTTTCCAGAGATTACCCTCACATCTTTGACTTCGCCAAAACTGCCGAACAGCTCCTTTATTTCTTCAACAGTCGCGGAATAACTCAGATTGCCCACATATAGTTTGCTGCCTTCCATTCAACTCCTCCACTTCTCAACGTAAGTCGTTTCCTGTGGAGGGTGTATGTGGAACCCGTTCCGCTCCATATGAAACTACGATGCACAGGAATAAACATCCCGATTTTCAATAGTCAATACCCTAATACGATGAAGGGCAACCTACAATAAACTGTATAATATAACAATTAAGGAAGAATTGGAAGCTTTTTATTTTTAACGTAAGAAGTGGCTTGTATAGAAGCTCAAAGAGAGCCACGAATCAGCCGGAGTGGGCACAATTTTTTGGTACGGGAATGATCCGAGAATCCATTTCCACGGCGTATATGGGAAGCACAATGTGGTAAAACAGGCTGCCTCAGGGAGATTGCACAGACTTTCATTGTTGTGGAGGCAATAATTATTGAAATAAACGGCATCAATGCAGTGCGAGATCTTGATCCTTTGTCGCATATGGTGTTGTTGAAAATGGTCGGCAGCTGATAGCTAAAAAGTCTAAGCTCATGTCCGCACCATTATGCGGGCATCAGCGATCACGCATCGCTCTGCAGAGCACATGACGGGATTAAGATCTAGAGACTCCATCGTATCTCCTAAGTCCATGACAAATTCCGAGAATCTGATAACCAAGCCCTTAAGAGCCTCAATGTTCACTCTTTCTGATCCTCGAAAACCTTCCAGGAGAGGGACTGCCTTGAGGCATCGGATCATTTTACTTACATCAGCCTCGCACAATGGTGCCATTGCCAGGCTAATATCGCGGTAGATCTCGGCGGTGGTTCCGCCAAGACCCAGGAGGATGACAGGCCCAAACTGCTCATCCATAGTGGCTCCAACGATTAACTCAATTCCTTTTATCATCTCCTCCGCGATGACTCCCGAAAAACCATTGACCTTGCTCATACGGTTGAAAGCATTTGTAAGTTTTAGATCATCATCAATCCCAACGACCACCCCACCTATATCTGACTTATGGACCACTTGTGGCGATACGATTTTCATGACCAACGGGTAACCAACCTTGCGGGCGAAAGATATTGCCTCGTCAGGACTGCGTGCCCATGTGAATTGAGGGACATCCATACCTGCAAGGGCAAGAAGCTGTTTTGCGAAAGGCTCCATGACCCAGCCATAGGTTTGTGCCGATTGGAGAAGGTCCTTCATTTCTTTTGTCAGCATGATTTATTTTTCCTCATAGCTTCTGCCATATGGACTGCATCCTCCACGGAGTGGGCTACCGGAATATTGTAAGCATTAAAGCCCTCCACGATTATCCTGTATTTTTCTACATGGGGAACATACGCGATGATCGGCTTTCCTTCCTGTTGGTGCATCATGCCAAGTTTTGCGCCAAGATCGACGGTGATTCCAGGAACATAGGGCAAGAGCAGCATAATAATGCAATCGATATCAGAACTTTTGCTTAACACACGCGCGGCAGCTAAAAAATCATCGTCCGTTGAACTGCCAGTGAGATCAACAGGGTTTGCATAGGAAGCAATGTTGCTTAAAACGGGTGAAAGGACTTCTTTGATTGCAAGCTGTGTTTCTTCGTTGAAACCAGGAACGACAAGGCCATGAGAGATACATGCGTCTGTGCAGAGAGCCCCGTGTCCCCCACTGCCTGTTATAATTCCAATTCTTCCATTAATATTCCTCGGGTAGCAACTAAGAGATTCTGCAAATGCCATGAGTTCAAACTCGTCAATTGCTTCAACCACTCCTTTTTGGGCCATAACCGCCGAGAAGACTTGATAATCACCTGCCATTGATGCGGTGTGACTACTTACAGCCTTGTTTCCCTCACTCGTTTTTCCCGCTTTGAGGACGATGATCGGCTTCTTGCATTCTGACGCAGCAATGGCGAATTCTCGACCCTCATGTTTTCCAAAGCCTTCGATATAAAATGTAATAACATCTGTTCCAGGATCGCCTGCAAAATGACGGAGTAAATCTGCTTCCTTGATTAGCGCCTTGTTTCCGATGCTTATTGCAGTTGAAAGTCCAACGCCTTCTGCCGTGGCCTTCACCATCTGGTCTACTATTACGCCCCCGCTCTGACTGATCATGGTGACTCTCCCTTTTTCCGGTCTTACCATTCGTTCATTAGGAATAAAAAAGGTATCCATCCGGGGTGCTGCGTATACACCGAGACAATTTGGACCAATAAAGGGAAACTGCGCTTCCCGGGCAAAGGCCGTGAGACGGTCCTGTAATTCATTAAAGCCGGTTTCGGCAAAACCACCGGACACGATGATGGCGCCCTTGACATTGGAATTGACACATTCCTCCACGATAGGAAATATGAGTTCAGCCTTTACAGCTATAACGGCGAGATCAATCTTCTCAGGAATCTCCTTGACACTTCTGTACAATTTATCTGTCCTGATGTGACCTCCCCGAGGATTGACAGCAAATGTTTTCGCTTCATACCTTAGGCGGTTTTTGTTATAAATCACGTTGGCAGGGTGGGCTTCATTTGTGAGCGATACCCCTATGATAGCGATGGTATCTGGTTTGAAAATCTTTTCAAGATCCATATTGCCACCCCCAGTAGCGAGGGTGAACCCCTCGCGGTGATAGGCAAGAGGTAAGAGGCTAGAGGAAAAGATTTTTACCTTCAGCCCATAACCGCAAACCTAATTGTTATTGCTTCTTCTGCGCTTTTGTAATGCGCCGCCTTACTTTGGCCCAACTCTGGGTCGTAAGAAAGCTTTCTTCCATGTTATCAATCATTTTTTCAAATTTATTCATAGGAATTGCTATTGTGAGCGTGTTATCAGGGACACAAGGCCGGGCAGAGACATCAAACATGCCGAGTACTGCCCTCGGACGCTGTGCTGATTTCTCTAGATACGGATGAGTAACAATAGTTGAACAACCGGCAGCAAAAGGGGCAAATACGCCATCCGGTTCAACCTCATCAAAATTAATAAGAGTGAAGACACCAGAGAGGATATCGGGAGGTGCGAAGAAAATGACTACATCGGGATTGTCGGCAACATCAATTTTATCCCATCTTTTGAACACAATATACTGTTTCGGTGCCTTGAATCTTTTCATATTTTTCATAACTTCCTTTACAATAGCCGGTGACTTCTTATATCGTTCGCCTTCCATCTTCCCCGGTATTCCGTATGAAAGAAAGTACTCGAAGTTTGGCATGAATCCTTGGGTAAACCCCAGATAACCTTTACCCCCGAAACAGCCAACTGCGTCTACGTTCAAGGCTACCGAGGTACCCTTCCGTGCTCGCCCTATGTCTGCGATTACGCACCTGTGCTCAACCTTAGGTGGTTTTATTTTTGTCACAGCACCCGGGTCGTCAGTGTAAAAGAAAACAATCGGTAATTCTGCTTTGCCAAAATATTTTTCCCAGAGCTGTATGAATTTTTCCTTTACTGTTTTATCCATAAATTGTCCTCCCTTAAACTGTCAATGACCTCATTGCATTTTTCTACTATGTTGCTGCAATATTCTAAGGTAAAAGGTAAGTTATTTCATCATTTTTCTATTCAAATCTGTGTAAATCTTCCAAAGAATCATTTACTTTCATATTTTTATGGTATGATTATAATTGATGGTCGGTTAATTCACAAAACCCTTAGGAGAATAAAGGTGAAAAGAAAAAGGATTTTTCTTTTATGGGCTATCGCATTGATGTTCGCCATCGCCTCGTATGCTGGAGCTCAAGATGCAAAAACATACTTCGAACAAGGTAATGCTCATTTCCGTGCGGGCAACTATAGTGAAGCCATCAAGAGCTATGACGAAGCCCTTGAAATAGATTCTCGGGATGGCAGGTTCTTTCTTGTTCGCGGGGTTTCATATGCAGCCTTAGGGAAATACGAAGAGGCGATAAGGGATTACGACAAGGCAGCAGAGCTTAACCCAAAATATGCCATGACATATGGTAAGCGGGGTGAGGCTTATGCGGCAATGGGCAAAAACAGTGAAGCCATAAGGGATTTTGACATGTCGATAGAGCTGAATCCTAAAGACGCCTCTTTATATGTTCGGCGGGGGGCTGCGTACGCAGCTTTAGGAAAATATGCAGAGGCAATCAGAAACTGTGATGACGCAATCAAACTGAATCCAGAGTACTTTGAAGCATACGTCAACCGTGGTATCGCGCATTACATGTCAGGCAATTACTCTGAGGCTATAAAAAACTATGATGTAGCCGCAAAGCTGAATCCAAGAGAGAATACTGTTAATCTGCTCCGCGGAGCACCGTATGCAGCTCTCGGTAATTACCCCGAGGCCATTAAGAATTATGACAGGGCGATATCATTGAACCCTGCATATGTTGAGGCTTACTCTAATCGTGGTTTGGTGCATTCTATGTCGGGCAATCATTCTGAGGCCATAAAAAATTATAATAAAGCTATCGAGCTTAATCCTGAAGACATAACAACATATCGTCGCCGAGCAGATGCGCATGAAAAGTTGAATAACGACACTGATGCAATAAAAGATTACGATAAGCTAATCGGGTTAGGCCTGAAAGATGCCACTGTTTATTTTAAACGGGGCATCTCCCTTGACAAAACGGGGAAATTTTCAGAGGCGATAAAGGATTTTGACGAAGCCATAAAGCTGAAGCCAGATTACTTTGAGGCTTATTACAGAAGAGCCCTGGCCTCGTATGCCATGGCTCGATATCCCGAAGCAATTGATGCCTTCGACAAGGCGATACAGGTAAATCCCGATTTTGCCGCTGCTTATTACAACCGGGGAATCGCATATGCGGTTTCAGGAAACCAGGCAGAGGCCATCAGGAGTTATGAGAAGGCTATCAGTCTCAATCCCAAGGACCCAGTGATCTATGTTAGACAGGGCGATGCCTACACAGTACTGCAGGATTATGCGAATGCGGCGCAGAGCTATGAAAAGGCCATTAACCTTGATCCTAAAATACCGAACGTCCATTATAGTCTAGGCCTTGCTTTATCCAGGCTGGCAAATCATGCTGAGGCGATACGGAGTTATAGTAGGGCTATTGCGCTAAACCCCGGTTTTGTCAACGCTTTATATAATCGTGCAGTTTCACTCAGAGAGTTGGGCAGGGAAGCTGAGGCGCTCAATGACTATCGAGCAGCAGCAAGGCTTGGTGACCGGGGATCACAGTTTTATTTAAAGTCAAAAGGAATCGGGTGGTAGATTCTCCAAGTCACTTCGTTTTGTTTCAAAAAGAAATAACAACCTGGTTCATGGATTTGTTTTATATGCATATACTGTGATGTTCTTGGA